>Ga0105241_10000024_pt1 | contig 140808 bp, 111 predicted proteins | sample KBSC64metaG_FD_80422 | JGI IMG/M metagenome (GOLD analysis project Ga0105241, IMG submission 80422) | Corn rhizosphere microbial communities from Kellogg Biological Station, Michigan, USA - KBS C6-4 metaG | ecosystem: Host-associated > Plants > Roots > Rhizosphere > Soil | place: Michigan... | reverse complement strand
TCAATCAGTGCCGGGTCCTACGCGACGTAATCCCGCCAAACCCGCCAGGTCCGGAAGGAAGCAACGGTAACGGGCTAGTACGGGCGCAGTAGGTCACCCGGTACTTTTTTGCGAGCTTCAGGGGTCAGGGATCAGGGGTTGAGGATCAGCGACCGACCGGCTTGCGTTGTGCAAGGAGAAAAGCATTGAGCCTCGCCGTGCGTCCCGTGGTGGGCAGGCGCGCCAAGATCAGCGCCCTTGGAACTTACGTCCCTCCGAAAGTCCTGACCAATCAAGATCTCGAAAAAATGGTGGAAACGACCGACCAGTGGATCATGGAGCGCACGGGTATTCGCGAGCGCCATGTTCTGGAAAAGGGTAAAGGTGTAAGCGATATCTGCGTGGAAGCCGCGAAGCAGTGTCTTGCTGCACGCGGGATCGCGCCGACAGAGGTTGAGGCGATCGTGGTTGGCACGGTAACGCCGGACATGATGTTTCCCTCGACGGCCTGCCTGGTGCAGGACAAGATAGGGGCGAAGGGCGCGTGGGGATTCGACGTGTCGGGCGGATGCTGCGGGTTTGTGTATGCGCTGCAGGCGGGTGTGAAGCTGGTAGAGAGTGGTGCGCATAAGAAGGTGCTCGTGTGTGGAGCGGACGCCAATACGCGCATGACGGACTACACCGATCGCACGACCTGTGTGCTTTTTGGCGATGGCGGTGGAGCTGTTCTGATTGAGCCGGCGGAAGAGGGCGAGATCGGCATGATTGATTTCGTGCATGAGATCGATGGTTCCGGTGGTGTGGCGTTAAATCTGCCGGCGGGCGGCAGTCTCAATCCATCGAGCCACGAGACGGTGGATAAGAAGATGCACTACATCCACCAGGATGGGCAGGCAGTTTACAAGTTTGCCGTTCGGAAGATGGCGGAGTCGACCAGCAAGCTTCTGGAGCGCAATGGAATCGAGGGCTCGGATCTGGGCTGTTTTATTCCACACCAGGCAAATAAGCGGATCATTACGGCGACGGCAGACAGGCTTGGCATGCCGGAAGATCGCGTAATCATCAATATCGAGAAGTATGGGAACACTTCGGCGGGAACGATTCCGCTGGCGATGGAGACAGCGATCGAACAAGGCAAGCTGAAGAAGGGCGACCTCGTGCTGCTGGCGGCCGTGGGTGCGGGATTTACGGTAGGGGCGGCGCTGTTGAGGTGGGAGATCTGAAGGGCAGAGATTAGGGAATAGGGATTAGGGAACAGAGATCAGTAAAGGCAAGCAGGAAGCGCCCGGTGGATGCCGGGCGTTTTTATTTCGCGGCGGATTCGAGGCTGGGGAATTCGTAGGCGGGCAGGGTGCCAGTTTCGGCGGCCATGCGGAAGAAGCCGCGCATGCCTTCGATGCACTCTTCGTCCAGGATGTAGTGGATGTTCTGAGTGAGATAGGTGCGAATGGTCTGCTCGGAGAGGGGAAGCTGGCGCGACCAGTGTCGGACGAGAGCGTCGAGGTTGTTGAGACCGTGGTCGCGAGATTGTATGAAGTCTTCGATCAGGCGCTCGTCGATACTGACGGTGGGTGCGACGCCCCAGATGGCGGAGACAAAGGGGAGGCCGGTGAAGTTGCGCCACTCTTCGGCAAGGTCGTGATAGACGAGTTCTTCGCCGGTGCGTTCGAAGCGGTTGGCGCGTTCTTCAAGGGCCATGAGTGCTGGGTCGCCGATGAGGATGGCAGCGTCGGCGCGATCGAGCATGGCATCGAGATCGGCAGCCATGGGGATGAAGGGAACTTCGGGGTTTTCCCATTTGTGGAAGAGGATGCGCGTGTAAGCGACGGTGGTGCGGCTGGCGGTATCGGCTGCGACACTGCGCAACTCACTGATGGAGCGCGAGGCGCGGCGCACGAGCAGCAGAGAGCGGACACTGCTCTTCGAGGCGATGGTACAGCCCGGCAAAATGCGCAGGCCCGGAGTAGTCGCAAGGGACGCAATGGGTACGAGGCCAATGTCGGCTGTTCCGGATGCGAGCTGATCGGCACATTGCGAGGGAAGCATCCAGCTGAGGTCATAACGCTGCGCGAGCGTGGCATTAAGGGGCGGGTGCTCGAAGTCCCACATGAGTGGTGCGGGATTAAGAAAGCGAATGGCGGCAATCCGAAGGCGGTGGTGCGAAGTTGAATTCACTCTATTCTTTAGACTATCAATCGCAGGTCAGGGAGTGCGTTTTCAGTAGTGCCGGCGATCACAGCCGTTTTCTTGACTTCAGAAGACGGGTCGGAATAAGGTGGCCTCAATACTAGAGTGCGTTTCAAGGATGACTGGGAGTTCAGAGAATTTTCGCAGGGCAAAAGCCCGGAGTCTCTGGGCCGTTTAACGGCACGACTGAAGTCGTGCCCTGACACCACGTGTTTACGGCGCGTCTGAACAGCACTCCATCGAGCAGAGGCTCGCTGGGGACCCGGTGAAGTCGTGCTATGACACGAGTCCTTGTTGTCGGGTGTGAGTCAAGTCGTTTTCATGAAGCAAGCTCTTGTCTACTTTAGATCGAAGGACGGCGCGGACGTGTGTGTGCATGCGAGCGCATGTGAAGATGGCGATAGAAGATAAAGGTTCTGCTGTAAAAAACACAGGCAGCTGCATAGATGAGGACAGGCTGGCGCTGCTCGCGCTGGCGCTGACGCCGAATCTTGGGCCAAAGCGAATTGTGGATGCCATGCGGGAACTCCGATGTCCGGCGCAGTTATTTGCGCTGACCTTAACGGAGTTGGAGGGATTGCGGTTTCCGGCGGATGCAGCACAGTTCATCTTCGATGGGAAGGCCCGTCGCGTTGCAGAGGATGAAGCTGAGCGGTTTTCGAAGAACGGAATAAAGTTGGTTACGCTGGCGTCGGCGGATTATCCGGTGAGACTGAAGGAGATCTACGATCCGCCGCCGGTGTTCTGGGTGCGCGCCATGTGGAGTTGCTCTCGCAAACATCCGTTGCGATTGTGGGCACACGGCATCTCTCGCCGTATGGGATGCAGGTGGCGGGATGCTTGCGCGAGATCTGGCTACGCGGCGGCTGGTAATTGTGAGCGGGATGGCGCGGGGAATTGACACGTGCGCCCACAAGGGCGCGCTGGCTGCCGGGATGCCGAATGTCGCGGTGTGGGGAACGGGGATCGACGTTGTGTATCCCAAAGAGAACCGGAAACTAGGGGAGGACATTCTTGCGGCGGGCGGTGCGATCGTGAGCGAGGTTCCAATGGGGACATTTCCGGCTCCTCAGAATTTTCCGCGGCGGAACCGAATCATCAGCGGATTGAGCATTGGGGTGCTGGTGGTGGAGGCGAGCGAGAACTCTGGAACACGGGTAACGGCGCGGTGTGCGGCAGAGCAGGATCGGGATTTATACGCGGTACCGGGGAATGTGACGGCGAAAAACTCGTGGACGCCTAACACGCTGATCAAGCAGGGCGCTAAGCTGGTTGCGAGCTGGGAGGATGTATGGGAGGATCTGCCATCGCAAGTACGACTTGAGCTGGAGTTGCGGGCGGGCGATGAATCCAACGACGAGGCAACGGCATCTCTCTTGCCGGACCCTGTGCTGAGAGCTGAAGAGTCGCTTGTGCTGAAGGTGCTGAAGACGGACGAGTCGCTTCAAATCGATGAGTTGCTGGAGAGGCTTGAGACTCAACTGACATCGTCCGAGGTGTTTACAGCGCCTTTTGAGCTGGAGATGTACGGACGCGTGCGCTGCCTTCCGGGGAAAAACTATGTGCGCACGTTGTGAGTGCGAATTTTCCTTCTCGCAGAAATTTAGGGAAATGAACGATTGGCAGGAAATGCACATTCAATGGGAGTTGCGGGGAGGGAAGGCTGCGATTTGACGCGAGAGTCCGGTGCATAAGAGTGGAAACGGAGGCGGGTTCCGTGTTAGCTTGCAAATCTTGCAGCCATTTATAAGGAGGCGGGTTGAACGGGACGGAGATCTTTTTCGTACGTGCCGCGAATCCGCTTTGTAAAGGGTCTACGAAATAGAAGTGCAACAGAACGTGCTCCGCCTGAGTCAAACGGCCAACCTCGTGTATCGAATGGGACGGGTGGCCCCGCAGGATAGGGTAGAGTAAGACGGAATCAAGGATGGCAATGAGCAGATCACTTGTGATCGTGGAATCGCCCGCGAAGGCGAAGACGATCGAGAAATATCTTGGTAAGGGCTTCGAGGTCCGCGCGTCGGTTGGGCACATCATGGATTTGCCCAAGAACGACATCGGCGTGGAGTTGAAGAAGCGCACGTTTGTGCCCGAGCTGATTGTGTCGCCGGGGAAAGAGAAGGTTGTCGAGCAGTTGAAAAAGGCCGCGCAGAAGGCGGACGAGATCTATCTCGCGCCTGACCCTGACCGCGAAGGCGAGGCGATTGCGGCGCATCTTGCGATTCAGCTTGGCACGAATGCAAAAGAGCGGAAGAAGATCCGGCGGGTAACCTTCAACGAAATCACGAAGAAGGCTGTGCAGGATGCGTTCCAGCACGCGCGTGACGTGGATCAGAACCTGGTGGACGCGCAGCAGACGCGTCGTGTTCTGGACAGGCTGGTCGGCTATCAGATTTCGCCGCTGCTTTGGGACAAGGTGCGGCGCGGGCTTTCTGCCGGGCGCGTGCAGACGGTTGCGGTGCGGCTGATTGTTGAACGCGAGCGCGAGATCGCGGCGTTCAAGCCGGTGGAGTACTGGACACTCGAAGCGCAGCTGCATCCGGAGAAGCGGACGAACGACACTTTCAAGGCGAAGTTCGTTGGCATTGAGGGAGAAGCAGCGAAGGTTCCGAACGGTCAAGACAAGGAAGGCAAAGACCAATTCATCTCGAATGCTCTTCCGAACAAGTCGCAGATGGATGGTGTGCTGAAGGCGCTTGAGAAGGCAACCTGGACGGTTGCCGAGGTAAAGCCCCGGGAGCAGCAGCGACGACCGCTTCCTCCTTTCATTACGAGCCAACTGCAGCGGGATGCTTCGAGCAAGCTGGGGTTCAATGTGCGGCGCACAATGGGCGTGGCGCAACGACTCTATGAAGGCGTGGACCTCGGCGCAGAGGGAACAACCGGTCTGATCACGTACATGCGTACTGATTCACCGCGAGTTTCGCCTGACGCGAAAGAGGGTGCGCGCAAGTGGATCGGCGATAACCTGGGCGCGAAGTATCTGCCGGAGACGCCAAACAGCTACAAGGGCAAAAAGGATTCGCAGGACGCTCATGAGGCGATCAGGCCGACGGATGCGGCGCGAACACCGGAGTCAATTGCAAAGTACCTGAGCGATGAGCAGTTGAAGCTCTACACGCTGATCTGGAAACGATTCATTGCATCGCAGATGGTGCCTGCTGTTTACGACATCACGACGGCAAGGATCGAAGCGAAATCGGCGATCGACAGAAAGACGTATGACTTCCGCGTGACCGGATCCGTGCTGCGTTTTGACGGCTTCCTGAAGGTCTACGAGATGTCAGAAGAAAAGAAGGCGGACGACGACGAGAACTCGCTCGCGAACAGGCTGCCGAAGCTGAACGATGGCGAGAGCCTGGACCTGGAGCAACTGTTCCCGGAGGATCACTTCACAGATCCGCCACCGCGCTACAACGAAGCTTCGCTGGTGAAGGAATTGGAAGAGCGGGGAATTGGCCGCCCTTCGACTTACGCTTCGATCATCAGCACGATCCAGGATCGTGAGTATGTAGTGAAACATGGTGGGTCGCGAGGACGGTTCTATCCGACAGAGATTGGGATGGTAGTTTGCGATCTGCTGGTGGAGAGTTTTCCGTACATCTTTGATACGAAGTACACGGCAAAGCTGGAAGAAGAGTTGGACGACATCGAAGAAGGCAAAGAGAAGTGGACGACTCTTCTGAACGGCTTCTACGACCACTTCGAAGACGAGCTCAAAGACGCGGATAAGACCATGCGGAACATCAAGCGCATGGAGCACATGACGGACGAGAAGTGCGAAGTGTGTGGATCGCCGCTGATTCTGAAATGGGGCAAGTTCGGCAGCTTTTTTGCGTGCTCGGCGTACAACAAGAAGGATCCGGCGAGTTGCACATTCACCAAGGAGAATATTGCGGCTAAGCCGGACATGAATACGCCTGAAGCGCAGGAAGCAGGCGACACCGAAGAGTACTGCGAGAACTGCGGGCGCGTGATGGTTCTTCGGCGGGGGCCGTTCGGGCCGTTCATGAGCTGTCCTGGATACAGCGAAGATCCTCCTTGCAAGACGATCCGCAAGCTGAGCCAGAAGCAGCAGCAGAAGCCACCGGAGCCGACAGGCGAGGCATGTCCGGAATGCGGGAAGCCGCTGGTACTGCGCCAGGGCGCGTATGGCGAGTTTGTTTCGTGCTCGGGCTATCCGAAGTGCAAGTACGTGAAGCAGAACCTCATCGAAGGGATGAAGTGCCCGAAGTGCGGTCAAGGCGATATCGCCGAACGCAAGGCGCGGCGCGGGAATGTCTTCTGGGGCTGCACAAATTATCCGAAGTGCGACTTCACGTCAAATAACAAGCCGGTGCCGCAGAAATGTCCGGAGTGCGGGAGTGCTTATCTTGTTGAGAAGACGCTGAAGAGTGGTATCTATCTAGAGTGCCCGAACAAGAAGAAGGGCGCTGAAGAAGAGAAGCCGAAGAAGAAAGGCAAGAAGGCTGCTGAACAAGAACCCGGCGCCGAGGTTGTTTGCACCTACTCGAAGCGGATTGGGGATGCTCCACCGCCTCCGACGGCAGAGACGCATGGGCCGGTAATTGAGAAGCCGGAGAAGAACGAGAAGAAAGATCTGCAGCCGGCGTGAGTAAGTAAAAGCTGATTTGGGAGAGCGGGACCAACTGGGTCCGCTTTTCTATTTTGGGTGCATGGCGGCAGTTCCAGGGTGAATCCGATAGTATGGGCATTCGGAGACTACCTGAATGGAACGGATGCTTGCGACACCTGCGGATGCAGAAATCATTCTGAAGCTATACGAATTGCGCACTGAGACCGTGCTGCGGCAAGCCCGCGCCTGGATGACGGGGGAGTTCTGGCCGAACACGGCGGAGGACTTCTTTGCCGTCGCGCACAATCCGAAAGATCCGCACAACGCATACTTCCGCCAGGTGACGACGTATTGGGAGATGGCGGCGGCGATGGTGCTGCACGGGGCGGTTTCTGTGGAGCTTTTCGTTGACTGCAACGGGGAGGGTTTCTTCCTGCTGGCCAAATTCAACCATATTCTGGAAGCGATTCGGGAGAAGATGCCGACTTTCATGAATAAGACATCGGAACTGGTCAAGCGTTTCCCGGCTGCGGCAGCACGCTACGAAGCCACGCTGAAGAATGTGGCTGCGCGGCGGCAGGCAATGCATCAGACTCAAGAATGGAACGTCAGGTAGTTGATACGCTCGAATCGGTAATTCGACACGTCTTGTCGTTTGTGGACGTGAGGGAGCATCATTGAGGCGTTCCATTACTTTGACTTCCCCCGGAGGTAAAACAATGAAGCATATAGCAGCAGTAATTCTTGCAGTTGTGGCATTTTCAGGCGTGGCAGCAAGCGCGGCCGATTCCAAAGCGATGAACGGGTGGATTTCGGACTCGATGTGCGGCGCGAAACATGCCGGCAGCGGCTCGGAGTGCGTAAAGAAGTGCGTGCAGGGCGGTATGACACCGGTATTCGTTGACGAAGGCAAGAAGCAGGTCTGGACGATCGACAATCCCGACGCGGTGAAGAAGTACTATGGCGACCACGTTTCGGTGAAGGCGACGGCGGACGCGAGCAAGAAGTCGGTGCACATCGATTCAATCGAAACTGCCAAGTAACAAATCCGTGCCTTGTTCGTGGGAGGGCCTTGGGGCAGGTTCCGATGCTCTCCCAGAGCCGGTTTATATACCCCCTCCCCCGTCTGTTTGGGCAAAAATCCTTGATTCAATGGGTTACAGGGGCAATTGTCTCCAAGGTGCCTAACGCAAGGGGTTGTCCCGATAGATATCCAAACAAAGGAGTTGGGTGCCGTATCGCGCTCTTAAGGCGACGGCTCGCTCACCCCTCATCAACATATTGGCAGGTCCTGCGAAATAAACTGCAAAGAGCGGGCAGAATTTTGCGTGGCGACGATCTGTGGTGTCTTGCACCGGTCTGGAATCCAACTCACTCGCCGTTGCGTCCAATGTCTGTTAATGTTCTAAAGATTCTGGTCGCCGGCGTCCCACAACTTTTCGGCGAGCAGGTATGAAAGAGACAAATGGCAAAAGCGATCTGGAACGGCAAAGTAATAGCCGAAAGCGAGACGACTGAAGTGGTTGAGGGGAATGTCTACTTCCCGGAGAACAGTTTGAAGCGGGAGTACTTCCGACCGAGCAGCACAACCTCGACATGCCCCTGGAAGGGGCAGGCAAAGTACATGAGCCTCTATATCGATGGGCAGGACAATCCGGATGCTGCATGGTACTACCCCGATCCGAAGCCTGCTGCTCGTAAGATCAAGGGGTACTTCGCTTTCTGGCGTGGAGTTGAAGTAGAAAAGTAGATTTGGGAGCTGGTTCCGGGAGCTTGATTTTGCACGTCCGACTTGCTCTGGCGACACTTCTTCTCGCGGTTGCCCTCGGTGGTTGCGCCCGCATGCCCGTCCAGACTGGGGCAGCGAATACCGCTCCGACACTGCAGGGCGACCGCTCACATCCCGGTGCCACGAAGGGTTGGGTAGAAACAAAACTCTATTTCGGGCTGGGCCCTGCGGATAAGCCTGACAAGGGAGTAAGTGATGCGGAGTGGCAGGCGTTTCTGGATCGGGAGGTGACGCCCCGATTCCCAGATGGGCTGAGCGTCCTCGATCTTTACGGGCAATGGCAGGGGAAGAACGAGAGCACGCCTGAGCGGCTGCGGACCAAGTGCGTGATTATCGATTATCCCGACACGGCTGAAAACCGGGCGAAGGTAGAAGCGCTTCGCGTTGCGTGGAAACAGAAGACGGGAGATCAGTCGGTGATGCGGGTGACGGTGCCGGCAGACGTGTCGTTCTGAGTATCAGGCTGGAGATGTGCCAGGTAGTGGTGTGCAACTGTACCGTGGTATAGCGCCGAGGTCATCCATGCACAGACATTCGCTGTGGTCGCAAGGGATAACCAAAGAAGATTTACAGATGCGTCTGGGTTGGCGCGGAGTGCTGGGTGTGATGGTGGGGACCGCACTTCTCGCGATTCCTTTTGTGTATTGGGGAAGATTCGATCTCGCTCTTCCGACATTTGTGTCTGCCGCGATGATTGCGCTGGCGATCGCCATGCGATGGAAGTTGAGACACAACGCGTGGTTCTGGATCACGATGTGCGTCCTGAGCGCACTGCATTTGCCGCTGGTCCTGCTCATTCCGTGGACGGGCAAGTGGATTCCTGCTGTCGTGATTGCGCCATTTGGCGTTCTGGATTTGCACGTGATGATGTGGAGTGTTGCCGTGGTGGGCAAGTATTGTGAAGGATTGAATTCCGTTTGAGCGGCTGTTTTCACAGGGACCAAAGCCATCGGTCTTCTGGATGCTGTCCACCGGGAGTGCGCCGCTGCGCGGCCTCTTCTCGGCTATTTTCGGTTGCTCCCTCCGGGAGCAGACGTCTGGGACAAGGAGCTCAAGCCCTGGGTCATTTTGCGAGGGTGAATGGCCCGGCTGAAGCCGTGCAGTTGTTACAAAGCGAACGGCTTCAGGAATCTATTTCTGGTTTACAAGATCAATTCAGAACAAGTTGAGGATTTGCGGTTGCCATGTTCTGCGTCGCGGTGCGGAGGCCGTCCAAGGCTCCTTTGCGGTTGGGGGCGTTTACGAGAGAGGCTTTGAAGGCTGCGGCGGCTTCAGCGGGGCGGTGCTGCTGAAGAAGGAGTTCGCCGAGTTGCTCTCGGGCGGGAACGATGGGGCCCGGAGTGACGGGGAGTTTCTCGAGCGAGTCCTCCTGATCCGCGGCGGCGCGCATCTGAGATTCGGCCTCTTTTGTTTTGCCTTGAGCCTGCAGGGACCATGCAAGGACTTCCTGGCGGAGAACGCTGGTCTGAGCGGCCCAATACTCGTTGCCGGCGCGATGGAGTTGATCTTCGTATCCGGCGAGCGTGGAGAGTTCGGTGCCGGGGTCTGACGAATTCTTGCCGCGTACGCCGCCGAGAGCACGCGCCCATACGGCGATAGCTGCGACATGGGGAGGAGATTTCGGATCGGGCGTGATCTTCGCAGCCTGATCCCACTGCTGGCGCTCGACTGCGTAGCGGACGGGCATCGCAGTGGTTGCGTATCCGATTTTGAAGTCGGACATGCCGAGGCTTTCCATGCGGCTGAGGTTATCGATGACGTGCTGAGCGTCTTCGTCCTTGCCGAGTTGGAGATAGGCATAGACCAGGTAGTCCATGGCATGTAGTTGTTCCCCAACGTCGTGCTGATCGCGCGCCGCTTGAGCAGCGGCGAGATTGGAAGAGATGGAGTTTTGCCAGAGCCCGAGGCGGGTGAAGATGTGCGAGGGCATATGGAGGGCGTGCGGCGCTGATGGCGCAACCTTCGCATATTTGCGGGCCGCGGCGAGGCCGCGGGGAGCGAGTTCGGTGCTGTCGGAGGCGTGGATGATGTAGTGCGTGATGCCGGGGTGATCGGGATAGGCGCGATCGAGAGGCTCGAGGATGGCAAGGGCCTGCTTCTGGCGGTTGTGGGTTTTGTCGGTGGAGGGCGCATTGGAGAGAAGAGCGAGTGCATAGAAGACCTGAGCTTCGACGTCGGATTTGTTCTGCGCCGCGAGGTCGCGCATGGATTGCTCGTAGTGCTGGTTGCGCGTGGCGAAGGGTGTGGAGTTGGGGTTTTCGACGAGGAGCGAGTAGGCGTGGATGTAGGCCTTCTCGCGTGAGTCAGTGGAACTGATTCGCTGCGCGGTGGCGATCTCCTGACTGGCAGCGGGAACGGAACTTGCCGGCAGGAGATCCCAGAGAGGGTGGAAGAGAGTCATAGCGATCGCCCAATGAGCCATCGCGCAGTTCGGGTCCTGCGATGCGACTTTCTGGAAGGCAGAATTTGCCGGAGCGTAGGCGAAGGAGTGCAGAAGCGCGATGCCACGATTGAAGTCGGTTTGTACTGAAGGTGAGCAGGAGATTGGGAAGGAAACGCGACCGAGCTTCTCGGGAACTCCGTGATCGTGAGACTCCTGCGCTGTGAGGACAGAACCTGTGCAGGCGAGGAGTAGAGCGAGCTTGTAGAGCTGGGACACCGTTGCCTCCGGGGACGCTACAGGAGAGTTGTAGCAGAGTCAGAGGAGGTTCGTGAGTTGATTCAGGATATCGAGCGCAGCGTTGACTCCAAACATCGCGGCACCAAATGCGAGTACCGCGCTTTAGAGTTCTATCGATCTAGCGAACAGAGCGCGCGTGATTTTGTTGCTCGGCAAGGCGCCACGCTGCGGGATGGGTGGGGAGCAGGGCTTTGGCAAGAAGGAAGAGAAGGTAGCAGGAGCAAGAGATGACGAGGTGCATGGCGAATCTCCAACGGCGAATTTGGCTCCCCATCTTGCCTGGGGTGTGCACTTGTATAGAGCACGGTAGATGCCAAAGATCGCTTGAGACGGTTTACTTTCGCAGTTGACTGCTGCGAGTGAGGTTAGCGGAATTTACGCGGAGTGACAGAAGCAATTTGAGATTCGAGGTGACGAAGGTGACGTGACGGCATTTCGTCTTTATGACGGCTGGGCGTCACGTTATGCACGTGGAAGGAAGATGGTCACCCGGTCTGCTGCAGGGGTGGTGAGCGGCTCGAGCCAGGATTGATTGCTGAGTGCGAGGGTGCAGGGTCCGAAAGTACAAATGCGAATGGGGCGAAGCGCCGCCTGAATGCGCAGAGAGTGGAGAACCGAGGCGAGAGTGGCACCCGTGAACGGAGTGTAGAGATAGAAGATTGTGCCGGACGAGAGATCGGCTTCGCGAGCATCCTCAAGCTGGAAGACAACGTTGTGCAGGTTGAGTGCTGTGGCGCAGTGACGGGCGCTGGCGATCCAGGCGGGCTCGAGTTCAATGCCTATTGCGGTTGCGCCTGTACAGATGGAGACGAGAAGCGGCACGTGTCCGAGACCGGAGCCAAGGTCGATGAGCGTGTCGGCTTTAGTGACGGATGCCGCCGTGATGAGATGGAAAATATGGCGGGCGGGTGTCGGTTGGTAGAAGACGGAGTCCGGGTCGAGGATTCGGGATTCTGAGGATGGCGGGTCGAATTGAAATATCCCCGCGATGAGATCGTCGAGATGGTCGTAGTTGACACCGCGCGGGGTGATGGCGAGGTCAGAGAAGATTGAGGCGAATTCCCCGGGGTACAGGCCGGCCCGGATCTGGTGACGGATGGAGTTGAACAGATGGACGTTGATGGACTCCAGCTTGGTTGCGAGAGCGCGAATCTGGTTGATGAGATCGCTCGCTGCGCTGGCAGAGACTAGATCTGCTTCGGAGTAGCGATCAAGTTCATCGAGGATCTCCGTGCGACGGACGAACTGCTCTGGTTCGAGTAGCGAGGGGTCGGACTGCCAGCGGGAGAGCCGCTGTTCGAACTCAGCACGGGGGGCGTTCTTCATTGATCTGACAAAGGCCTGCCGATTTCCCAGTGGTGACCGAAGGGATCGAGGACGCGCCCGATGCGCCATCCGTAGGACTCATCGCGGACGGGGCAGACAGAGGAGGCTCCGGCGGCGATGGCGCGATCGAATGCAGCATGGGGGTCATCGCATATGAGGATCATGCGCATCGTGGAACCACCGAGGGTTTCGGGGCTGAAGTTCTGATGGGCAGTGGATTCGTCGGCGAGCCAGAAGTTGCTGTCGCCGATGGAGAGCTGTGCGACAACGCTTCCGTCGGGAGCATCGATGCGGGAGAGGATGCCGGCTCCAAATGCGCGAACGTAGAAATCGATGGCTTCGGCTCCGCGGCGGACGTTGAGGAGGGTGGTGAGGGTGGTCGCGAGTTTTTGTTCGGAGGCGGTCATACCATGCCTTTCGGGAGGGCGAATTTCCTTGTTCCCACCCTAAACGCAAAAGGCGCGTTTTAGGATGGGACACCCGGTTCTATGGATGATTCGACTTTTCTTCTTCGCCGGTTGAGGTCGTCGTTTCCCAGGTCCCCAATTGCGAGGGACCTGGGGCACCCGGGCGCTCGAAGCCGTGGCGGCGAAAGCTTCAGTAGGCCTGGAGCTGATCGAGGGGCAGGCGGACGCGGAAGCAGGTGGAACCTGGATCGGAGCGAACGCTGAGGTGTCCGCGGTGCTTGCGAACGATGCGCATGGCGTTATCGAGTCCAAGGCCGAGGCCCTGGCCCGGAGCCTTCGTCGTGAAGAACGGTTCGAAGATGCGGTCCTGCAGCTCGGGAGGGATGCCGGGACCGGTGTCCCAGATTTCTACAAGCATCATTTCGCCTTCAAGCCGGCAGGTCAGCCGGAGTTTGCCGCCTTGTGTGGTTTCGCCGAGAGCATCGAGAGCATTTTCGATGAGGGCTGTCCAGACCTGGTTGAGCTCGCTGCCATAAGCGGAGATGCGCGGGAGGTCGGGATCGTAGTTGCGCTCGATCTCGACGTTCCGCATCCGCGATTGCAGCATCTGGATGGTGGCATCGAGGCCAGCGGGAACGTCGACCTCGAGGATCGGGGCACGATCCATGTAGGAGTAGGCCTTGACGGCACTGATGAGGTCAAAGATGCGCGCGGTAGAGTTGAGGAGCGTGTCGACGGATCGTGTGGACCTCAAGTATCGCGCGAAGAATTGGAGGGAAATGCCTGCTTCGCTAGGGCCCATCAGAGCGCGAAGTTCTTCGAGATCGGCGACCGTGGTGCGCTGTTCGGCAAGTTGCGCGGCGACTTCCCAAGCGGTGTCGCAGGGCAGCTTGGTGAGCCATGTGCGGAGGTCTTCTTCGAGCTGGATCTGTTCGCCGGCATCGCGGGGATCGTGACGGGAGGAGCGGCCGAGGATCTTCTGCTCCCATGCTTCTACGCTGCGGATCTGTTCTTCAGTCAAACAGAGATTTACCAAGCGGAAGCGGTTTTCGCGGTTGGCGCGGAGCTCCATGACGAGGCTGGCAGCAGCGCGCTGGGCGGCGGAGGCAGGGTTATTGAGTTCGTGGGCGAGATTGCCGGCGAGTTTGCCGAGTGCACCTAATTTTTCAGCTTGCTGCTCGATGCGCGTGACTTCACGAACACGATCGAGGAGCGTGGAGACGACGCGCTGTGCCATCGACGGGATGGCAGCGAGCATAGCGGGGAACTGGTCTTTGTGGACCAACAGCGCCCAAACAGGGCTGATGGCAAATCCCTGGCCGCCGGAGGCTTTCATGCGGGAGAAGGGGAGAAGGCCGGTCATCTGGCCGGTGCGGCCAATGAAGAGCTCCATGGGCCCGCCGCGCTGACGACGAACATGGATCTCCCCTTTGAGGATAAGGATCATGCGGTCGGCCGGCTGGCCTTCTTCAAAGAGAATGTCACCCGGCTGCGCAACGACCTCTTCGCCGTGCTGTGCAAGCCAAAGGCGATCTTCGAACGGCAGGCCCTGGAGCGGAGTGATGCGCTCGAGCGCGGCCGCGATGTTCTCGGCGGGCGTTGGACAGGCAGGCGTGGATAACGTAGGGGAGAACATCCAGAGCCTCCAGCGACGGCCGTTTCAGGAAACTGCTTCAGGTTTCTCGCTGGGTTTCAAGGTCGCCGCTTCCTGTTGGTCGCGTCGACCTTGCAGATCGGTTACGAGCTGGCCCGGTTTTCCTGAATACGGCTAGAGTCGACTTAAGGATAGACGATGACCCTGGCGGAAGCTGTTAAGAACTGTTGTGAACCGGCTGTATTTGCCAGTGAACTGCAAGGAAGCCGCAGCCGGTTGTGACAGGCACGGGAGAGCCGATGCTATGATGGGCGCTTTGAATGACAACAGAGGGGAAACGACGGATGCAACGTGCGATGTTGTTCGTGTTCGGTGCGCTTTTTGCGGGCGTAGGAGCTATGGCGCAAGGATCTCCGACTGCGTATGACGCAACGGCGAAGGTGTTTCGGCTGGACGGCGGGAACGTTACGTATGCATTTGGGGTGAACGCGCGGGGCGAACTGCAACAACTGTACTGGGGCGGACGTCTCGGGGCAACGGACCGGATTCCGGCGGCGGTTCCGAAGCGGGAGGCAGCTTCATTCGATTCGTCGTATACAACGACTCCGCAGGAGTATGCGGGCTGGGGTTCGGGGCTGTTTGTGGAGCCGGCGCTGAAGGTTACGTTCACGGATGGGAATCGAGACCTGGTGCTGCACTACGACCATCATGAGAACGCAACGGATGGTTTCAATATTGTTCTCAAGGACATCAAACGACAGGTATTTGTGACGCTGCACTATGCGATTAATCCGGTGTCCGGGATTCTTTCGCGATCGGCGACCATTGAGAACAAGGAAGAGCAGCCGATCACGATTGAGCAGGCGGCAGCGGCGGCCTGGTCGGTGCCGGCGGGGCACTACACGCTGGATTATCTGACGGGGCGCTGGGGTGGGGAGTGGACGCTGAATCAGGAGACGCTGAAGCCGGGCGAGCGGGTGATTGAGAGCCGTCGCGGAAGTACGGGTCACCAGGCGAATCCGTGGTTTGCCATTGAGACGGGAGATGCGCCGGACGAGAATGCAGGAGAGGTCTGGTTTGGAGCGCTGGCGTGGAGCGGGTCGTGGCGGATTACGGTGGAGCAGGATCAACTTGATGCGATTCGCGTCACGGGAGGATTCAATCCGTTTGATTTTGGATATGTTCTGAAGCCGGGAGAAAAGCTGGAGACGCCGGTGTTCTACGGCGGATATAGCGCGCACGGGCTGGGCGGAGCTTCGCGGTTGCTGCATCACTACGAGATTGCGCACGTGCTGCCGCGGCGACTTGGAGATGCAGAGGATGCTGCACCGAAGCCGAGGCCGGTGATCTACAACTCGTGGGAAGCGACCGAGATGAACGTGAGCGAGGAAGGACAGATTGCGCTGGCGGAGAAGGCGGCGGCGCTGGGCGTGGATCGGTTTGTGATGGATGACGGATGGTTTGGGCAGCGGAAGACGGACCATGCGGGGTTGGGCGACTGGTATGTCAATCCGCAGAAGTTTCCACATGGATTGAAGCCGCTGATCGATAAGGTACATGCGCTGAAGATGGACTTCGGGCTGTGGGTTGAGCCGGAGATGGTGAATCCGGATTCGGATTTGTACCGGCAACATCCGGATTGGGTGCTGAACTTTCCGGCAAGGCCGCGGTCAGAGTCGCGCAATCAGCTGGTGCTGAACCTGGCGCGGCAGGATGTTCGGGATTACGTGCTGGGGTTTCTGGACAAGCTGCTGAACGAGAACGATATCGCGTTTCTGAAGTGGGACTACAACCGCAACTGGAGCGAGCCGGGATGGGATCAGCTTCCGCCGAATGAGCAGAAGGAAGTTTACGTTGCGTTCGTGCGGAACTTGTACGGCATTCTGGCGGAGTTGAAGAAGCGCCATCCGAAGGTGGAGATCGAGTCGTGCTCGGGCGGCGGGGGCCGTGTGGATCTGGGAATTCTGGAATATGCGGATGAGGTTTGGCCGTCGGATAATACGGATCCGTTTGATCGGCTGACGCAGCAGGATGGGTTCACGTATGCGTACACGCCGCAGGTGATGATGGCGTGGGTGACGGACTCGCCGCACTGGGGGAACAAGCGGTCGACTTCGCTGCAGTATCGGATGCTGAGCTCGATGCAGGGATCCCTGGGGATTGGCGCGAACATCACGAAGTTCACCGACCAGGAGATGGCGACGGCGAAGAGACTGATTGCCGCATACCACGAGGTGCAGAAGACAATCGTGCAGGGGGATCTGTACCGGTTGATCTCGCCACGGAATGGAAGTGAGTTCTCGGCGACGCAGACGGTGAACAAGGACAAGAACCAGTCGGTGGTGTTTGCGTTCATCCACTCGACGCAGGAGGGAAGAGGGTTTCCGATCCTGAAGCTGAAGGGACTTGATCCGAAGGCGGAGTATATGCTGACGCCGATCGAGGGCGCGGTGCTGAAGGGAAGTCCGACCACGGCGAGCGGGGCATGGTGGATGAATCACGGGCTGGTGACAGACCAGGACTTCAGGGGAGATTTCCAGGCGGCGGCGTTCCGGCTGGATCGGAAGTAGAGTCTCGAAATCCCAGGTCTCAGAAAGCGAGGGACCTGGGGCACCCGGCTGTGATCGGAAGTAGAGCTTTGAGTGGAACGAGTTCCTTGTCTCCCAGGTCCCCAAGGGCGAGGGACCTGGGGCACCCGACAACCGTGGTCGGAATGACACTCGTAGTTGAAGATCGTCATTTTTGCTTTGGTTTGTAGCCTTGCCAGACGTATTCGAGAGCTTCGGGGAGAGTCTGCATTTTGACTGCCCGGTCGACGTGGAAGGCATTCTCTGCGAAGACAAACTGGTAGTGATATTTCTTTGCGGCGAGGACGCGAGCCATGCGCTCGTTGGCTTCGACCCAGTCGTGCATGTTGTCGCGCATGATGTTGGGGTTGTAGAGATCTTTGTCGCCGACTTCCATCCAGATGCGAATAGGCTTGCGCGGGCTCTGCGGAATGAGGTGCTCGTGGAACTCCCACGCACCGTGCGGTGTTTTCGCGTCGTGGGGCCATTGCTGGTTGACCCATGTGCCGGAGTAGGCGAGGACGCGGTGGTATAGCTCCGGGTGGTACCAGGCCATGATGAGCGCGCATGCTGCGCCGGAGCTTCCGCCGGTAGCGGCGCGGCCGTCGGGATCGTGGGTGAGCTTTACGTGAGCTTTGGATTCGACGAGCGGGAGAACTTCGTTTTCGACCCACTCGGCGTATTTGCCGGACATGGTGTCGTATTCGAGGTCGCGCTCGCTACCCTGCGCGTCGCCCGTGCCGTTGGCGATGGAGATGGCGATCATCAAAGGGATTTTGCGCTCGGGGATGAGAGCGTCGAGCGCGGCGAAGAGCATGCGGTCGGGGCCATCGGCGCCCACGATGAATGGAGCTTCGGTCCCGGCGACGTACTGCTTCGGGACGTAGACGGCGACCTTGCGTGTGTAGGGAGCGGGATGGCTGGTGGTGATGACGAGCTTTGCGGGATCGGTGGGGTCGGGTGTGCCGAAGGTGCCTTTGTCGCGCGCGATGCCGGGATAGTACTTGCTGTCGGCGGAGTTCATGGTGAACTCGATGACTTCGCCGTTTGTGAGATCGGGTGCGGTCATGCCGGGATCTGCGGGGTGTGTTGGACCGATGACGAAATTGCCGTCGGCTGTGGGTGATGGAATCGTGCCGTCGGGGAGTTCTTTCGCCCGGACGTATCCGAGAGTGTGGGGATCGCGGGTTGGGGGCGTGGGACGGGCCTGCGGCTGCGCTGCTGTGGCTGGCGGAGCTTGCGCGGAAGCGATGTTGATCGGAGCGAGAGCGAGCGCAAGGGTTGCGAAGATCAGCATGCGGGGCAAGGTCATCTGATTATCACCTGATCTGAGGATCTCATTTGGACCACGGTGGAGCGATGCCGTTCATGCGTGCGTAGGCGATGAACTGACCCATGTGTTCGTTGTCGTGGACGATGATGCGGAGATACATGCCGTCCACGGTGGCATCGCGTCCGAAGATCTTTACCTTTCGCGACAAGTCTTTGGGGTCGGCGGCGGCGTGCGCCTGCTTGACGGCTTCGAGGGAACGCTTGAGCCAGGCGATGACTTCAGGCTTGGAGGTTACGGCTTTTTCTGCGTCCTGCTTGAGATCGGGCGGCATTTTGGGGCCTGTGACACTGAGCAGGTAGAAATTGGCCATCGCGATGTGCATGAAGACCTCGCTCGTGGAGCGAACACCGGGTGCGGGACGCCATGCGAACTTATCAGCGGGCATGGCTTCAGCGAGTGCGACGAGTTGATTCGAGACGTGGCGCCACTCGCCGTCGTAGCCCTGCCATAGGCCATCGAGAGGGTCCTGCGCCGAGAGTTTTGGCAGATTCACGAGCAACATGAACACGCCGACGATCAGAAGTTTTTTCATGACGTAACCTCGGAGACAAAATTGAACGGGACAAGCTTATGCGGTGGGGTCGACTCGGAAAAGGGAATTGTGATGAGGTCGGGCTTGGAAGTAGCTTCAGCGTGCCAGGAGGTGGACGATTTCGTATCCGACGGAGCCGATTAAGGCGGCGCCGGGAAAGGTGAGGATCCAGCCGAGAACCACGCGGCGAGCCCAGATCCAGCGGACGGCGTGGACACCGCGGGTTGCGCCAACACCTGAGACTGCACCACCGATGGCATGCGTTGTGGAGATGGGAATCTTCGCGACGGTGGCAAGGCCGATGGTGACGGCTGCGGCAAACTCGGCGGAAAATCCGCCGGCGTAGTGAAGATGCGGGGTGATGCGCGAGCCCATGGTACGAACGACGCGCCATCCGCCAGAGAGAGTGCCCAGACCCATTGCTGCCTGACAGCTGAGGATGATCCAAAGGGCAATTTCGTGATGGCCGAGGAAGGTAGTTTGTCCGCGCGTCCGGGAAGCATGACCGGTGGCTACGAGAAGAGCGACGATGATACCCATGGTCTTTTGCGCGTCGTTGCTGCCGTGGCCGAGCGAGTATGCAGCAGCCGAGGCGAGCTGGAGATGCCGGAAGGTGCGCTCGACTTTGTGGCGCGGTTTGCGCCAGGTGATCCAGGCAACGATGTGCATGAAGATGTAGCCGAGGATCATTCCGAGGAGCGGTGAGAGAACGAGGAAGAGGAGTACGGGTTCCCAGCCCTTGAGCAGGAGTACGTGCCAGCCGGCCTTGGTGATGGCGGAGCCGGCGAGAGCGCTGATGATGGCGTGCGAGGAACTGGTGGGAAGGGCCAGGTACCAGGTGAGGAGGTTCCAGACGATGCCGCCGATGAGCCCGCCAAAGACAACCCATATGTCGATAGCGCTGGGATCGACGAGCTTGTCGCTAATGGTCTTTGCGACGCCCGTTCCGAAGAGAAATACGGCGACGAAGTTGAAGACGGCGGCCCAGATGACAGCCTGCGCAGGCGTAAGGGCGCGCGTAGTGACGACGGTGGCGATGGAGTTGGCGGCGTCGTGGAACCCGTTGAGAAAGTCGAACACAAGTGCCAGGACAATGATGAGGACGATCAGTGTCATGCGTTCAGCCGTTTTTGAGCAGGACGGACTCGATCGTGCGCCCGAGATGATCGCAGGCTTCGATGGCGTCCATGAGGAGGTCGTGAATCTCGCGTTTTTTCATTACGTCGAGCGGATTGGAAGAACTGGTGTAAAGGCCCGAGAGGAAGCGGGCGCGCTCGCGGCGCGATTCTTCTTCGAGTCGGCCGAGTTCGTCGAGCGCGAGGCGTTCGGCAGTCTTGGCATTGCCGTGACGGAGCTGGCCGATGGCGGTTTGAAGTTCCTTGACCATGGAGGTGAGAGTTCTGCATTGTCCCTGAAGGCTGGGATGGATCTCCGTCATGTTGTAGAGGACGATGCGTTCGGCGGTGTTGGCGACACGGTCGATGACGCGATAGAGCTCGTTGGCGAGCTGGTAGATGTCTTCGCGATCGAATGGGGTGATGAAGGCCTGGTCGAGTGCGCGAAGGATCTGGCGGGTTAGGACATGTCCGCGATGGCGCTGTTCTTCAATTTTGGCGGCGGCCTGGCGATCTCCATTGATGCCATTGAGGAGTTGGCCCAATCGCTGAACTTCGGGGACGACAAGTTGAGTGAGGGCGTCAAGCTGGTCGTAGAAGCTGAGGTCCTTGGGCATGAGGTTGAAAACCACTGTCGTCTTCTCCGGCGACCCGCAGAACTGGCACACCAGCGGGCAGAAAACAGATTAGATGTAAGTGGGACGAGTGGGGTTGAACCGGTGATGGAAAGGACTTGTTTGAGTGAAATTGAACGGATTGGGCGGGCGGAAGGCTGCCGGTGGGAGCGAGCAGGAAGCGCGGGCGGGTACACTTCAGCTGATCTCAGATGATTGCGGAACTCTTAAACAGATTCGAGCCTGATGGTGATGTGCTGCTGCGCGCGATCTCAGCGCATGTGACGGATGAGATGCTTGTTTGCATTTCGCAGGCAGATTACGGCTGCGATGCGGATGAACATCTTGCCGCTTTGCGAGTGCTGCGGGAAACGGGGCTCCTTCCGCAGAATCCCGGATGGGTTCCAATGGAGGTGCTGGAGCTGATTCGGTGGTCAGAGCCTGAAAATCCGGAGTGGAAGCCAGGGAGGACGGGGGAATCCGGTCACTGGATGCGGGCCTTCTCATGCGCGGCGATTCTGCGGGCGGAGCATGAGCCGTGGAATTATCACTACAACGATGGCTCTACGGATTCGACGACGATTCAATTGGTGCTGAGTCTGGATGTGCTGCCTGTGGATTTGAAGCGTGAGGCAGCGCGGAATTTTGCCTGGTTGATTCTGAAGTCGGATCCGGATGGAAAGAATGACTCGATCCGCGAGTATGCGGTGGCGCTGTTGTGGTTTGCGTTGCAGATTGAGCCAGCGGTTGGAGACGAGGATCTAATTGCGCTGGCGGAGTGGGTTGTCCGGCGGGCGGACGAACTGAAGTGGGATCCGCGGGTTGCGGAATTTTCGGGGCTCAAGGGGATGGTGATCGGGTGCCAGAAGCGGTCTGCGTGGGAAGTATTCGGAGTGAAGCTGGCGGAGGTTGATTTGAGTGGACGTTCAGTTGATCTGCAGACGTGGGTGAGGTTGATTGCGGAGCAGCTGGCGGAATGAGCAGCCATTCAAAGCTAATGGATCAGTAATTAACAAATCATCGTAGATCATGTTGAGGGGACCTTGGAGATCTTTCACCACTACGGGATCAAGCTTGCGTCCGATGAAGATCGGAAGGCTTTTGCTGATGTTGGGATCGAATTGGAACCGGGCGCACGACTGCCACAGGGCGGGATGTTCGTCGGGCTGGATCTCGGTGAGTCAGATCAGAGGTGGTTGCGCGCTCAACAGGTGATTGAGAGACATAAAATCACCGACTTTCCTTTTACGAAGTTCTCCAAGTCCGAGTTCGCAAGCGCGAGCTCATTTTGCATGTTGGCGAGGTCGCATCGCGGCTATCCGCAGCCTGAAGAGGATTTCGGATACCTGTCGGAGACTTACGATCTCACTGACTACTGTTCAAAGTGCGGCAATGGCTGTCGTCAGGTTAGGCCATTTCGGCTAAAGTCGATTCCGGCACTTAAGCGAAGCGTGATGCAATTGAACTGGGTGTTTGATGAATTCTTCGTATCGCAGGAAGTCTGGTTTGAAGTATTCAAGCCATTTGGAGTCGAATGCTGGCCTGTAGTCGCGCATAAATCTGGAAATGCGGCTGATTCGGTTGTTCAGTTGAAGATTGACGAACAAGTTCAACTGAAAATGAAAGATGGCGATGGGACCGATTGCCCCATTTGTAAGCGACCGAAGAAGCCATTGGATCTGAGAGGGTTTGCCCCAGCGCCTGTCTCGATGAAGGCGCACATTTGCCGGTCGATCCAGGGCTTCGGATCTGGAGCGGCCGCATTTGATCGAATCATGGTGTCGAATCTGCTCTATCGCGAAATCAAGAAAGCCAAACTGTCAGGGGTTCAGTTCTATCCCTGCCAGCCTGACACTCAGTAGGTATTGCTAACGTACGAAAGAATTGGCCTGCAAATGCCAAATCCCTAATGAGACTCCAGGCATTCCGCAGGCCAAATCTGTTCAGGGGCTAAAGCCCCGATTATTTTCTGGTCTCTTACGGCACGACTGAAGTCGTGCCCTGACGCTTGTCGATCGTGTGATTCGATGAGCCGTGCGATTCGATGAGCAACCGATAGCGTTAATTTGTACACGACAGCCGAGAACTGTCTGCTGCCGACTAGCGGTTCTTGGCGACTTCTTCGACGGTGACGGGGTCGAGGAAGGGCATGCTGGCGCGGAGCTGTTTGCCGACGATTTCGATGGGGTGCTTGGCTTCGGCTTCGCGGAAGGCGAGGAATTCTTTGCGGCCGGAGTTCTGGTCGGCGAGGAAGCGCTTGGCGAAGCTGCCGTCCTGAATGTCGGTGAGGATGTCCTTCATCGCCTTGCGGCTTTGCTCGTTGATGACGCGAGGGCCGCTGACGTAGTCGCCCCACTCGGCGGTGTCGGAGATGGAGTAGCGCATGTAGGCGAGGCCCCCGCGATAGATGAGGTCGACGATGAGCTTGAGCTCGTGGAGGACTTCGAAGTAGGCGCTCTCAGGCTGATAGCCCGCTTCGACGAGGGTCTCGTATCCAGCCTTGATCAGCGCGCTGACGCCGCCGCAGAGCACGGCCTGCTCGCCGAAGAGGTCGGTCTCGGTCTCCTCCTTGAAGGTGGTTTCGAGGACGCCTGCACGGGTGCAGCCGATGCCCTTGAGATAGCTGAGATTGAGGGCGTGGGCCTTGCCGGTTGAGTCTTGGTGAATGGCGATGAGGCCGGGGACGCCGCCGCCTTCAGTGAAGACTTCGCGAACGCGGTGGCCGGGGGCCTTGGGCGCAGCCATGCCTACATCGATGCCGGCTGCGGGCGTGATGGTCTTGAAATGGATGTTGAAGCCGTGCGCGAAGAGAAGAAGCGTGCCGGGCTTGATGTTGGGCGCGATTTCATCGGCGTATAGCTTGGCTGCAGTCTGATCGGGGACGAGGACCATGACGACGTCGGCCCACTTGACGACGTTGGGAACGGTGTCGACTTCAAGGCCAGCTTTTTGAGCCTTGGCGATGGACTTGGAGTTGGGGGCGAGGCCAACTTTCACCTGGACGCCGGAGTCCTTGAGGTTGAGCGAGTGTGCATGACCCTGCGAGCCGTAGCCGATAATGGCAACTTTCTTTGCCTGGATCAGGGAAAGGTCGGCGTCGTGATCGTAATAAGTCTTAGCCATGATGTCTTTTCTTTTTCCTTTGCGTTCGTTGGTGACTCAGGAAGGCACGCTTTGGATTATGCCTTCACGAAAGTGGTGAGGCTTCGGCGAGTGCGCTCGCGAAGCTGGCAGTCGCGGAGCTGGTCAGCGAGAGCCGAGAGATTGGGGATGCCGTAGATGGCGAAATTATTGAGTTCGGCGTCAGAGGAGAAAAGGTGCAGGGAGCAGTGGCCTAGGAGACGGGCGCCAAAAGGCTGGCGCAGCTCGAAGTGGTCGATACGGAAGAGCTCGAGTGACTCCTGCACTTTGGAAAGGAGGCCGCGCTCGTACTTGATGCGCTGCGTGGTGATGATGTAGTGCGTGCCGCGGCTGCGCATGTAGAGGCGAAGGAACATCAAGCCGAGGATCAGGATGGCGGCCGGAATGACGTACCCAGTGTAGCCGGGCTGCGCCTGCCACTCGAGAAGGAAGATGGCGACGCCGGCAAGGATGACGACGGCCAGAAAAGGTACGAACTGGCCGATGCTGTAGATCATCGCGGGATGGCCGTTGTAGAGGATCTTTTCGGTTTCGAGTTCTTTGGTTGCGGCGTAGGCTGCGAGGTCGGTGTTACAGAAGCGGCATTTGAGCGCTACGGCTTTGATGGTTTCTCCGCAGATGGGGCAGGGTTTTGTATCTTCGTCCATGAAGCGCTCTCCTTTCCGCGACAGGATACCGCATGTGTTTAGAGAACCTGGTGCCAATTGTAGAACTTACTTTGTATCCCAGGTCCCCAAAGGCGAGGGACCTGGGGCACCCAGATCTTGGAGTAATCGGATCGTGTTAAGCGGGTTCGATGTCTACTGTTGTGTCTGCGGCATCTTCGGGCTCTTCTTCTTCAGGGAGTGGCTTCTCGTCGGGGGTTTTGCCCATCGCTTTGAGAACGCTGGAGGTGTGGTGGCCGCGGCGCATGGTCATTTTGCCGCTGCGGCAGATTTCGAGGATTCGGCCTTCGTCTTCGCGGAGGATCTCGATGAGGCCTTCGATCTTGCTTTCGACGCCGGTCATTTCGATCATCAGCGACTCTGAGGTGAGGTCGACAATGCGTGCGCGGAAGACCTCGACGAGATCAAAGATCTGGGCGCGATTGCGCGGATTGGCGGCGACCTTGATGAGCGCGAGTTCGCGCGTGACGTTGGGTGCCTTGGCGATGTCGTCGACGTCGACAATGTTTTCGAGCTTGTAGAGGCTGGCGCGGATACGGTCGCCGGCTTCGGATGAGGCTTCGCAGACCAAGGTGAGGCGCGACAGGCCGGCGCGTTCGCTGCGGCCAACGGTGAGCGAGCTGATATTGATGTTCAGACGGCGGAACAGCGATGCCACGCGCGTGAGCACGCCGGGAATGTCTTCAACGTAAGCGACGAAAGTGTGAATCATGATGGCCTTCCAGGGGTCAGGGTTCAGGTTTCAGGGATCATAGGACCCGACATCGGCCGAGGTCCTGTTTGGATTGCGGCAAGTGATCGACTGACCCCTGATCACTGAACCCTTATCCCTTGTCTTACTTGTCGTCCGGCGACTCTACGATGGGGTTTTTGCCGGGACGGCGGATCATTTCGTGCAGGGCGCTGCCTGCGGGAATCATGGGGTAAACGGAGTCTTCCTTTTCGACCATGAAATTGAGTAGGAAGGGACCGTCACAGGTGCGCGCTTCTTTGACGGCTGCGGCGAGTTCGGTGCGGGTACGAACAGCGCGTCCGCGAATGCCGTGGGCGTCGGCGAGCTTGACGAAGTCGGGGCTGACGAGCGGCGTGGCTTCGTAGTTGCTGTCGTAGAAGAACTGCTGCCACTGGCGAACCATGCCGAGATAGCCATTGTTGATGATGGCGATGTTGATTTTGAGCTTTTCCTGCACGATGGTGGAGAGCTCGGCGGCGGTCATCTGGAATCCGCCATCACCGGCGACGACCCAGACTTCCTTGTCGGGGCAGGCCATCTTGGCGCCGATCGCGGAGGGTAGTGCGAAGCCCATGGTGCCGAGGCCGCCGGAGGTGACGAGGGAGCGCGGTTTTTCGTGATGGAAGTATTGCGCTTCCCACATCTGGTGCTGGCCTACGTCAGTGGCAACGATGGCTTCGCCGCCGGTGATGCGCCAGAGGTCATGCATGACATGTGCGGCGTAGAGGTGGCCGGAGTCGGGAAGGTTCTTGATGTCGCGTACGGAGACATCGCCTTTGCTGGATTCGATGGTTTTGATCCACGCGGAGCCGTCGCGGCCGGAGATGCGCGGAAGCAGCTCTTCAAGAACAGCGCGGAGGTCGCCGACCAGAGCTACGTCGACTTTGACGTTCTTGTTGATCTCCGCGGGATCGATCTCGATGTGAATCTTCTTTGCCTTGGTTGCGTAGGTGGAGAGGGAACCGGTGACACGATCATCGAAACGCATTCCGCAAGCGATCAGGAGGTCAGCGTCTTGAATGGCGTGATTGACCCACGATTCGCCGTGCATGCCCATCATGCCGAGGTTGAGAGGGTGCGAGGCAGGGAAGCCGCCGAGGCCGAGAAGGGTGAGGGCGACGGGGATCTGTGCGCGCTCTGCGAGGGAGCGGACCTGCTCCATCGCACCGGATTCCATAACGCCGTGGCCTGCGAGGATGATGGGCTTCTTTGCGTTGCGAATGAGTTCGGCTGCGTGGTTGAGACCGGAGTCTTCAACTTTCAGCATGGGGTGCGGACGATAGGGGCGCGGCTTGGCGGCTTCAAAGTCGAAGATGGCTGTGCCTTGCTGCGCGTCCTTGGTGATGTCGACGAGGACGGGCCCGGGACGGCCGCTCTGTGCGATCTGGAAGGCGTAGCGGATGGCGTGCGCAATGTCCTCGGTTTTGCTGATCAGGAAGTTGTGCTTGGTGATGGGCAGGGTGATGCCGGTGATGTCGACTTCCTGGAAGGCGTCGCTGCCCAGCAGCTTGCTGGATACGTTGCCGGTGATGCAGACGACGGGAATGGAGTCGAGCATGGCGGTGGCGATGCCGGTGACGAGGTTTGTAGCGCCGGGGCCGCTGGTGGCCATGCAGACGCCCACCTTGCCGGACGCGCGCGCGAAGCCGTCGGCCATGTGTGCAGCGCCCTGCTCGTGCCGCACGAGAACATGATGAATGGGAAACTTGCGCAGGGCATCGTATACCGGAAGGATGGCGCCGCCCGGATAACCGAAGACGGTGGACACGCCCTCACCGACCAGCGTAGCCCAGACGATTTCTGCGCCAGTAAGGCGGGTGGGCGTGGCGGGGTTGTTCTCTGCGGATTGCGTGTTTGCCTTGTTTCCCATGATTTTCTCCTTTGGCCAGATTCGCTGTTCTGATCTCTGACCCTGATCTCTGATCCCTGCTTCTAAGTTGTTGCGCCGTGCGAAGCGCTGGTGACGCGGTCGACGTATTTGCGGAATACGCCTTGCGGCCAGCGAAGCGCGGGCGGCTTGAAGTTTTTGAGACGCGCGGACATTTCTTCTGCGCTGATTTCGACGTTGAGGGTGCGGTTCTTGATGTCGAAGGCGATGATGTCGCCTTCGCGGACAGCGGCGATGGGTCCGCCGACGAAAGCTTCAGGGGCGACGTGACCGGCGGTGAATCCGCGGGTGGCGCCGCTGAATCGGCCATCGGTGAGAAGCGCGACGGTGTGGCTGAGATCGGGGTGTCCGCTGACGGCGGCGGTGACCTGGAGCATCTCGCGCATGCCGGGCCCGCCCTTGGGGCCTTCGTAGCGAATGACGAGGACGTCGCCGGGCTTAATCTTGTCGCCCTGCACGGCGGCGAAGCAGTCTTCTTCGCAATCGAAGACACGGGCGGGTCCGCGATGTTCGTAGCGATCGGCGGCAGCAATCTTCATCACGCAACCTTCAGGAGCGAGGTTGCCCTTGAGGATGACGAGACCGCCGGTCGACTTGATCGGGTTTTCGAAAGTCTTGATGACGACCTGGCCTTTTGTCTCCTCGGCGAGGGCCGCCTCTTCGGCAAGGGTTCGTCCGCTGATGGTGAGCGTGGAACCGTCGGCGTGGCCTGCGTCGATGAGGCGTTTGGCGAGGAGACGGGATCCGCCGGCGGCCTGGAAGTGCGAGGCCATGTATTTGCCGGCGGGGACGAGGTCGCAGATGAAGGGCGTCTTTTTGGAGATTGCGTCGAAATCGTCGACGGAGAGATCGACGCCGATTTCGCGGGCAATGGCGATGAGGTGAAGAACCGCGTTGGTGGAACCGCCGCTGGCGGCGACGCTGGCGATTGTGTTCTCGAGGGATTTGCGGGTGATGATCTGCGAAGGTCGGCGGTTAGCGCGAACGGCATCCATGACCATGCGGCCCGCTTCGCGAGAGGCTGCGTACTTGTCCTTGTCGGTTGCGGGGACTCCGGAGAGATGCATGGGTGAGATACCGAGCATTTCGCCGCTCATGGCCATGGTGTTTGCGGTGAACTGGCCTCCGCAGGCGCCGGCGCCGGGACAGGCATTGGCTTCGAGAGCTTCGAGTTGGGCGTCGTTGATCTTACCGGCAGCGTGAGAGCCGATGCCTTCGAAAACTGCCTGGATCGTGATGTCAATTTTCTCGCCGTTAGGCCCATCCACCTTGCCCGGGGCGATGGAGCCACCGTAGAGCATCATTCCGGGGATGTCGAGGCGGCAGAGCGCCATGATGATGCCGGGCATGTTTTTGTCGCAGCCGCCGATGCCGATGAGGCCGTCGAATAGATTGCCGCGGGCAACGAGTTCGATGGAGTCGGCGATGACTTCGCGGGATACGAGCGATGCCTTCATGCCCTGGGTGCCCATGGTGATGCCGTCGGAGATGGTGACGGTGTTGAATTCCATGGGCGTACCACCGGCTTCGCGGATGCCTTCTTTTACGGCTTCGGCGATTTCGCGGAGGTGGACGTTGCAGGTCCCGATTTCCGTCCAGGTGTTGGCGATGCCGATGATGGGCTTGTGAAGATCGTCTTTGGAGAATCCGGACCCGCGTAAGTAGGAGCGCGCAGCTGCGCGGCTCGGGCCCTCAGTTAGCGGAATGCTTTGGCGTTTGCCTGGTGCTGTCATGTGCTCGCTTTGCTCGTTTTCAGAGATCAGAGATCAGAGATCAGGGATCAGTTGGTGCTTCGATCGGTGTTATCCCAGGTCTCAAAATCGAGACCGGGGCACCCGCTATTTGGCTTGTAGCCAGGTTGCTTTGTTGTGTTTGGTTTCGTATTTGTCCAACTCGGCGGCGTGGCGGAGGGTTAAGCCGATGTCGTCGAGGCCCTCGAGGAGGCAGTATTTGCGGAACGGGTCGACTTCGAAGGTCGCCTTGAATCCGCGGTCGTCAGTTACGGTCTGGTCTTGAAGTGAGACGGTGAGTTTGTAGCCGGGAATTGTCTGCGCGTTGCGGAGGAGTGTTTCCACTTCGCTTTCGCTAAGGCGGACAAGGACGATGCCGTTCTTGCCGGCGTTGGAGAAGAAGATGTCCGCAAAGGTTGGGGCGATGACGACACGGAAGCCGAAGTCGCTGAGCGCCCACGCGGCGTGCTCGCGACTGGATCCGCAGCCGAAGTTTTTGCCGGCGATGAGGATCTTCGCATCCCTGTAGCGCGGGTTGTTCAGGACGAATTCGGGGACGGGATTGCCTTCGGGCGTCTGTCGCCAATCGAAGAAGAGGAAGTCGCCGTAGCCGGTGCGCTCGATGCGCTTGAGGAACTGCTTGGGGATGATCTGATCCGTGTCGACGTTGGTGCGGTCGAGAGGAGCGACGGTTGATGTCAGTGTCTTGAAGGGTTCCATTAGGCATTCACCTCATCACGAACTTCCCAGTTGCGAATGTCGACGAAGTGGCCGGCGATGGCGGCGGCTGCTGCCATTTCGGGAGAGACGAGGTGCGTGCGACCACCGCGTCCCTGGCGACCTTCGAAGTTGCGGTTACTGGTGGAGGCGCAGCGTTCGCCGGGCGAGAGAATGTCGGGATTCATGCCGAGGCACATCGAGCAGCCAGGCTCGCGCCAGTCGAAGCCTGCTTCCTTGAAGATCTGATCGAGGCCTTCTTTTTCGGCCTGAGCTTTGACAAGTTGCGAGCCGGGAACGACCATCGCGTGGACGTGCGTGGAGACTTTGTGGCCGGCGGCGATCTTTGCTGCGGCGCGAAGGTCTTCGATGCGGCCGTTGGTGCAGGAGCCAATGAAGACGCGGTCGACGGCGATTTTGTCGAGGGGCGTGCCTGGCTTGAGGGCCATGTACTCGAGGGCGCGCTCGAAAGATTTGCGATCGAGCTCGTTGCCGGCCGCTGCGGGATCGGGAACGGATGATGTGACGGGAGCGACCATGCCCGGGCTTGTACCCCAGCTGACATAGGGAACGAGCGTGGCGGCGTCAATGACGAGTTCGCGATCGAATTTCGCGCCCGGATCGGTGGGGAGCTTGGACCACTCTTCGACTGCTTTGTCCCAGTCGGCGCCCTTCGGAGAGAAGCGGCGGCCTTTCAGGTAGGCGAAGGTGGTTTCGTCGGGAGCGATCATGCCTGCGCGCGCTCCGGCTTCGATGCTCATGTTGCAGATGGTCATGCGGCCTTCCATCGAGAGCGAACGGATGGCCGAGCCTGCGTACTCGATGACGCAGCCGGTAGCGCCGTCGGTGCCGATCTTGCCGATGATGGCGAGGATGATGTCCTTCGCGGTGACTCCCTGCGGGAGTTTGCCTTCGACGGAGATGCGGAAGGTTTGCGGATTGGATTGGGGAAGCGTCTGGGTGGCGAGGACGTGTTCCACTTCGCTGGTGCCGATGCCAAAGGCGAGAGCGCCAAATGCGCCGTGAGTGGAGGTGTGCGAGTCACCGCAGACGATGGTCATGCCGGGCTTGGTGATGCCGAGTTCGGGACCGATGACGTGGACGATGCCTTGCTCGCGGGAGTTAACGTCGTAGAGCTCGACGCCGAAGTCGGCGCAGTTCTGGCGCAGCGTGGAGATCTGTTTGGCGGCGATCTGGTCGACGATGTTCAAGCGGCCTTCGATCGTCGTGGGGACGTTGTGGTCAACGGTGGCGATGGTGCGATCGGGACGGCGCACTTTGCGTCCAGCGAGACGGAGGCCCTCAAACGCCTGCGGGGAAGTGACCTCGTGAACGAGCTGGAGATCGATGTAGAGCAGGGTTGGCTCGCCTTTGGGTTCAACGACGACGTGCTGTTCCCAGACCTTTTGGAATAACGTTTTGGGTGTGCTCATAATTCAGTTCTCAGTTTCCAGTTGTCAGTCTTCAGTTCTGTTCTTCGCTCACAGGCGCATAGCTTGGGAAAACACCGAATGACTAGGCATTGACCAGAAGCGTCTTTACCGTTTCGCGGACTTTGGCGCCCATGTCCTTCGTTGACAGGACCGTGAAAGCCTGCGGGTTGGAGCGGGCGAGGTCGGGTGTGCGGAAGCCTTGTTCGAGGACTTTGCGCACAGATGCCTGGACCGCTTTCGCTTCGGTTTCAAGCTTCGCTGTAAGGCGCAAAATCATCGCACCGGTGAGAATCGCACCGAGCGGATTGGCGAGGCCTTTGCCTGCGATGTCGGGCGCCGAGCCGTGGACGGGCTCGTAGAGGTCGACCTTGCCGCCGATGGTCGCCGAAGGCAGCATTCCCAGCGAACCGGTAATCACACCCGACTCATCGGTGAGGATGTCGCCGAAGAGATTTTCGGTGACAACGACATCGAAATCGCGCGGGCGGTTCATGATGTGCATTGCCATGGCGTCGATGTATTGATGTTCCAACTCGACGTCGGGAAATTCCTTCGCAACTTCGGTGACGACCGCGCGCCAGAGCTGGGAGACTTCGAGCACGTTGGCCTTGTCTACGCTGGTGAGCTTCTTGCGGCGATTGCGCGCGAGGTTGAATGCGACGCGGGCTACGCGGGCAACTTCATCGCGCGTATAGATCATGGTGTTGTAGCCGACGCCCTTTTCCTTGTCGTACTCGCGAGGCTTGCCGAAGTAGGCGCCGCCAAGGAGTTCGCGGACAAACATGATGTCGGTTCCTTCTACGATCTCAGGACGCAGTGGGCTATTGGAGACGAGCTCCTTAAATGAGAAGCAGGGACGCAGGTTGGCGAATCCGCCCAGAGCGGCGCGCAATGCCAGCAGACCGGCTTCGGGGCGCTTATCGGGCGGCAGGGAATTGAATTCGTTTCCACCGACGGCGCCGAGGAGAACGGCATCGCTGGCCAGGGCAGCGTCGAGGGTGTCTTTGGGGAGAGGCGTGCCGTCTTTCACGATGGCGACGCCGCCGATGCGCTTTTCGTCGATCTGGATGGTGTGGCCGCCGAGTTCTGCGACATCGCGCAGGACGGAGACTGCTTCGTTGGTGACTTCGGGGCCGATGCCGTCGCCGGCGGTGACTAGAATCTTCAAGTTCATGTGCGAGTTTTCGATCCCTCAGGGGCTAAAGCCCCGTCGTATTTAGTGTCGGTACGGCACGACTAAAGTCGTGCCCAGACACTTGGTTCGCCCTTCGGCACGACTGAAGATGTGCCGTAATCAATGAGCCCGCTCACACCACGAAGCGACTCAGTCGAGTTCGGCTACCGGTTCGCTGCGGCGATCGCGGATGGGATCGGGGAGGATTCCGATCAAGTCCTGGTCGTAGATGTTCTTTTTGCGATCGGCCAGGGCAACGAAACGATAGTAGGTCTGCTGCAGTTCTTCGCGAGAGAGCGTGTAGCCAAGCTGCTCAAGACGATGACGAAGCGCGGCGCGGCCGGAGTGCTTGCCAAGAACCAAATTGGTGCGAGAGACGCCAACGAGCGTAGGCGTCATGATCTCGTAGCAGAGCGGATTCGCGAGCATGCCGTGCTGGTGAATTCCCGACTCGTGCGCAAAGGCGTTGGCGCCCACAATCGCTTTGTTGGGCGATGGGCGGAAGGTGATGATCTGGCCGAGCACCTGGCTTGCAGGATAAAGCTGGTCGAGCTTGATGTTGGTGGTGACGCCGTAGCGTTCGGAGCGGACGTGAAGCGCGGCGGCGATTTCTTCCAGGGCTGCGTTCCCGGCGCGCTCGCCAATTCCGTTGATGGTGCACTCGACCTGACGGGCTCCGCCTTGGATTGCGGCCAGCGAGTTGGCGGCAGCAAGACCGAGATCGTCGTGGCAATGCGAAGAGAGGATGATGCCTTCAGCGTCAACGGCGGGAATACGCTCGCGGACTTCGCGGAACATCTGGCCGTATTCTTCCGGTGTCGTGTAGCCAACCGTGTCAGGCATATTGATGGTCGTGGCACCGGCTTCAATGGCAGTGCGCACGATATCGATCAGGAAATCGCGATCGGAACGGGTTGCGTCTTCGGGCGAGAACTCGACGTCGTCGACGAAGGTGCGGGCGAGGCGGACGGACTCGGCGGCCTGATCCAGAGCTTGCTGGCGGCTCATCTTGAGTTTGTATTCGAGGTGAAGGTCGCTGGAGGCGAGGAAGACGTGGATGCGCGGGCGCTGAGCGAACTGGAGAGCGCGGGCTGCAATTTCGATGTCTTCGGTCTTGGCGCGGGCGAGGGAAGCGATCTTCGGCTTGCGCACGGCCTGTGTGATGGTGGCAATAGCAGCGAAATCGCCTTCAGAGGCCATGGCGAATCCGGCTTCGATGATGTCGACGCCGAGATCCTCGAGGGCGTGGGCCATAGTGAGCTTTTCCTGGGTCGTCATGCTGCAGCCAGGGGACTGCTCGCCATCGCGCAGAGTGGTGTCGAAGAATGCAACGTGATTGGAAGTATTTGTCATATGTACGCCTGCCAGGGGAAGACGTTGCCAGCACTATTAGTTTCGCCGATGATGCGGGTATAACGCAAAGTTATTATTTTTGGGTAAGCGATTAGAATTGCTTATGGGCAGTGGGCAGTGGGCAGTGGGCAGTGAACAGTGGGCAGTGAACAGTGAACAGTGCAGTGGACACTGGGGCAGTGAACAGTGGGCAGGGGCAAGAGTCAGTGGTCAGCGTGGGAGGTGGGATGGAACTTTCGCAATTGGAGACTTTTCTTGCGGTCGCGGAGGAGCGGAGTTTTTCGAAAGCCGCCGTGCGGCTGCACCGGACGCAGCCGGCAGTCAGCCAGGTGATTCGAAAACTCGAGGCTTCGATTGGCGAACCGTTATTCGACAGGGCGTCGAGGGATGGGTCGCTGACGGCATCGGGTGAGCTGCTGCGCGACTACGCACAACGATTGCTGGCGCTGCGGAGGGAAGCCTCGAGCGCACTTGATGAATTGAAGAGCCTGGAGCGGGGGCGATTGCAGCTTGCGGCCAATGAGTACACATGTATGTACCTGTTGGAAGCCGTGGGTGAGTTCAGGCGGGAGTACCCGGAGATCGGGGTGTCAGTGCATCGGATGCTGGCGAGCCGGGTTGCAGAAGAACTGAGTCTGAGGACGTTCGAAATCGGGGTGACCTCGTTCAGGCTAGACCCGGAGCGATTCAAGACGGTCGCTGTCTATAACGACAGCCTGGCATTCATCGTGAGCCCGAAGCATCGTCTGGCGCGAGCAGCGCGGGTATCAATTACGGATCTGGGGAAGGAGAGCTTCATCGCGCATAACGTTGCTTCGCCTCTTCGACGGAAAGTAATTGAGGCGTTTCAGCGGCATCGGACGCCATTGAATATGAGCATCGACCTCCCGACGATCGAGGCGATCAAGCGGTTTGTGGCGATGGGGAACGGAGTTGCGTTAGTGCCGCACCTGACAATCGCGCACGAGTTGGCGGCCGGGGAACTTGTGCCGGTGACGGTGGATGAACTGGAGTTTAAGCGGGTTCTCCGGCTGGCTCATCGGCGGCAGTCAACGATGTCGTATGCGGCGAAAGCATTCTTGCGGACGGTGCGATCGATGGCGGAGAAGCATGGACCGCCGTACTTCTATCACGTGGAGCGGGCGGGGTGAGGTTTCTGCGCAATTGTCGTGATCGATGAAGGATATTTGAGCGGATAGGCGGATGCCGATTCGCACGGCGGTACGTCTATTGACTGAGATCATTCAGAGACACCGGGAATCGCCGCTAAGCCGTTCTGGGCATTTACAATGCAGAGAGCGGTGTCTGGGGGAGACCGGAGCACCGGAATCAACAACCTGGTTGCCAGCCGGACGGTTGAGCAGTCAAGAGGTTCAAAGACCGAATGAAGAAGATCGCCCTTATTGCTTTTCTGCTGGCAGTGTGCGTAGCAGCGGGCCGCGCTCAGGAGAGCCGGCAGGATATCAGCCTGAGTGGGACAGCCATTGTTGAGCCCTTCGTCGCTTCATCTACAGATGTTCAGGTCCATTCGAATACAGCATTCGGGGGGCTGCTGAGTTATCGATTCATGCTCACGCCGAACAGCGCGCTTGAGGCAAACTACGGGATTACCTACCAGAACTCAATGCGGTTTATCTCTGGGAATACCAACACGGTGAAAGTCCTGGTGCGAACGCAGGAGATCTCCGGAGCCTATGTTCGGAGCTTTACGTTCAAGAAATTCAATCCATTTGTTGAAGGCGGGCCCGGAGCGCTGATCTTTCTGCCGATCCGGAACTCGGGAACTACATCACTCGACGTGAAGCAACAAACGTCGGTTGGCGGCCTGTACGGAGCCGGCATCGCCTATGAAATCAGCCCGAGTTTCGATATTCGTGCGGAGTTTCGCGGATTTGTGACGAAGGTTCCGAACTTTGGCCAAGGCTCAAGTTCGAACCAGGTCAACTTGTCGACGAACAAGTGGTACAACATTTACTACCCTGCTATCGGAGTGGCGTACCACTTTTAGAACAGGGATGAGGGAACAGGGATTAGGGATTAGTAACGACGACTGGGATGGCTTAGGCCGTCCCGGTTTTGTTTTGGCACAAGATCAGGTTGCGTGGCTGAGCTAATCGATGCTTTGAGGCTTGGTGGCTTCCCGGTAGGTGCCCAATTCCTTGACCATGGCGCAATGAGGTGAAAGGGCCCGGATTGCCTGGGCGCCTCCTTTGATGGAGGCGAGCTGGCAGTCAACGTAAAAGACATATTCCCATGGTTTGCCGTGGACGGGGCGCGATTCGATTTTTGTCAGGTTGGTGCCGAGTGCGGAGAGCTCGTTCAGAGCTTCGACGAGTGATCCGGGGCGGTTTTCGACAGAGAAGGCAATGCTGATCTTGTTGGAATCAGGATTTGTAACGGCCTCCGAGGCGCGGCGGACGAGGAAGAAGCGCGTGTAGTTCTCGGGATTATCTTCGATCCCGGAGCAGAGGATTTCGGCCCCGTAATAATGGGCGGCGGCTTCACTGGCGATGGCACCAGCCCGTTTGTCGCGGAGCTCGACCAGCTGTTTCACGCTTCCAGCAGTGTCGTAATAGGCGTAGGACTCCATCTTCGGGTGTTGAGCGAGGAAGCGACGGCATTGTGCGAGCGCGACGGGATGAGAGAACACTCGATCGATGTCGTGAATCGTTGTGCCGGGAAGAGCGATGAGGTTGTGGCGGATGCGTAGGAGCGATTCGCTGACGACTTTGACGTCATGCTGGAGGAGGAGGTCGAAGTGCTCAAGCACGGAACCGGCGAGGCTGTTTTCAATGGGAATGACCGCGGCGTCGACTGACTCCTCAACGAGTTCTTTGAAGACTTCGGCTGACAGGGCGCATGGAACGATTACCGCATCTGCAATGAGACCCAGTGCGGCTTCATGACTGAAAGAACCCGGCTCTCCCTGAATTGCAATTCTCATTTTGTGGATGACCTTCTCCGCGGACGAGCTGCGGATCGCTTGTTATTTTCGCAGCCAGATGTCGGCGGCTACGAAGATGAGGAAAACGGTGGCGATTACGCCATTCATGGTGAAGAACGCGGCATTAAGGCGGCGAAGATCTTTCGGCGAAACGATGGCGTGCTCGTAGGCGAGCAGGAGTGCCGCGGCCACGATTCCCAGCCATCCGGCGATTCCGAATTGGAAGAGATAAGCGAATGTGACGAGAAGGGCCAACATGGCCACATGCATGGCACGAGCGATTCTGAAGGCGGCGGGGATTCCAAGAGACTGCGGGATGCTATGAAGCCCGACCTGACGGTCATGTTCAAAGTCCTGGCAGGCGTAAAGGACGTCGAAGCCTCCAACCCAGAGCATGACGGCGATGGTGAGGACAAGGATACGGGGATCAAGGCTGCCGCGTACGGCTATCCAGGCGGCGGATGGGGCGAGCCCGAGGGCGAGACCCAGGACCAGGTGCGACCATCGGGTCAGTCGCTTCATGTAGCTGTATCCGAGAAGCACGATCAAGACGAAGGGGGCAAGATACAGGGTCAGACGATTGAGCTCAGCAGCCGCGATGATGAATGCAAGGCCGGTCAGGATTGTGAATCCCAACACGAATTGGCGAGAGAGGAGGCCTGCCGGGATCGCCCGATTGCTAGTTCTCGGGTTGGCGGCGTCCAACTCTGCGTCGGCCCAGCGGTTGAAAGCCATCGCACAGGAGCGGGCGGTCACCATGGCTACGATGATCCAGGCGACAGTGCGCCACCCGGGAGCACCGTGACTGGCAAGGAGGACTGCCGTGAGGGCAAAAGGAAGAGCGAAGATCGAGTGTTCCCACTTGATCATCTCGAGGGTCGTGCGGGTTTTAGCAAGAAGGCCCATCGCAGAGTTCTCAAACCAGTGTAATGGAGCACTGGCGGAGAGCAGGCTTGCGTGAGTCGCAGGCGGGTATTGCTCGTTTATTGCAAAGCTTCAGCGGCCTCGGCGGTGGGAGCGAGGGGGAGGACGGAATCCACCTTGGTCACTTTGAACAGATCGATCACTCGATTGTTTGCGCCTGCGACCACGAGCTTTGTGCCATTGGTGGAACAGCGCACGTAGTGATTCATGACCAGGCCCATCCCCGCGGAATCCATGTATGGGACGCCGGTGAGGTCAATGATGGTGAGCGGGGGCAGAGCCGCGCCACGCAGCTCGGCTTGCAGTTCGAACAGATTTCGCAGGGTGAGGGGACCGATCAAGCGGAAGATGCGCGTTCCGGGGTTTCTGCCTTCGGCGCGTTCAATCGTGAGAGGGCTGTCGTTCAGCATTGCGAGTCAAGTGTATGGAACGGGAGTTGCCGGATGATTACAGTTCTATGAATGTGCCACGGCGGATGGGACAAAGTCTATCCAAATGGAGAAAGGCCGGGATGGGCTTCGTTTAGAGGGGTAGGGGAATCGCCTGGAAGCAATGCGGCGGGAGCGCATTGTGGGTGAGGATGGCCCCACCCACAACGGGGAGTTATTGCTGCTTTTCCGATTCGCTCGTCTGACCGGCTACCTGGAGGTAGTTCTTGACGCTGAATACGCCAGGAACGCTGTTGGCCCGAAGGTAGGCGGCATCTTTGTCCGCCTTGGAATCGACAACGCCGTAGAGCTCAACGTGCCCGTTCTGCACGGAAATGCGGATGGGCTTGGCAGGGTCGATTGCATATTTGTTCAATGATGGATATCCATAGACCGATCGCGCGACGGCAAGGCGAGTTTGATCGTCCATGATGGAAGCGGGATCGACCTCGATGTCGTCGACCACATCTTTCACGCCCGGGTAGGTGGATGCGAGAGCGACCGCGGAATCCTTGTCCACGTCGGTGCGGGCATGTCCACCGAGAGTGACGACACCGTTCTCGACGTTCATGGTGATTGCGTTGAATGCATTGCCGTAGCCCACACGGTCATACGTGAGCTTTTCACCGAGCTTCTTCTTGAGATCTTCATCAGAGACAGAGGTGCCTGTGACCTGGATATCGTTGCGAACCGCGGTGACGCCTTTTGCCTTGCGGACGCGGTTTGCGGCGTCTCTCTTGTACTCGTATAGATTCACATTGCCGGTCAACGTTGCGATCCCATTCGAGTCGACTTGCACCTTTACATCCTTGAACTGTGACTTGGTCAGCTTGCCTTGTGCGTCGCTGCTGCCTTCGTGCTGCTCCAACGCGATTGCAGGGGATATACGGGGGGAACTAACTACACCGGCGACGAGGGCCGCGGCTAGAACCGCCGGTAGGGAAATGTACTTTGTTGCTTTCATGTCGGGTATCCTTCCTTGCTTCAGTCCTTGCTTTAGATCTGATATATGGGCCAACTAAACTGCCAACTTTGGCGACAAGCATTGTTCGCCACGCCTATCAGCTACATAGACACAGATTCATAGGAAAGGTTCCTGGGTTGTCAGGGTTGTCTTCAGCTTTTGGATTACAGCTCGGATGCGACTCCAGATCCTTGGGAATGTTCAAGATAAGCGCGGACTACGATGACGTAAACGTACAACTGCCATTTATACGGTGGCATCACAAGATGAAAGGTTGGGAGCGCGGAAGGAGAAAGGTGCCAGCCGAGCCAATGCGGAGGCATCTTGTCTTTCCATCGTCACTTTCCCGGGCAAGAGCCTGCGCGAGATAAATCCAAGGATCTGGGGCCCGCCGTGTCGGCGCATGCAGTGCAGTTTTACGAAGAGTCGGTCCTCATCGAGAGCCTGAGTGAGCTTGTGGGTGCATCCCTCGCAGCGGGGGGCTCGTCGATTGTTATTGCCACCTCGGAACGTCATCGGCAGTTGATCGAGAACCTGAGTGCAAACAGCATCGATATGGCTCGAACGATGGCCGAGGGCAGGTTTGTTCGTCTTGACGCCAGAGCTACGCTCGACAAGTTCATGGTGCAGGGCAGCCCGGACAGAGAGCGATTCCTCGAGGCCTTCGAACCCGCGATCGATCGAGCGAAGCGAGCACTCAAGAGCCGTTCCGCGAAGGTTTCGGCGTTTGGTGAGATGGTGGCAATTCTCTGGGCAGAAGGGAATCATAAGGCTGCAATTGAACTGGAGCATCTCTGGAACGAAGTCGTCCAGCGGCACAGTCTGAATCTGCGCTGCGCATTCCCGGGCGGGAATTTTGACCAGAAGTCCTATGCTGAGCGGTTCGAATCTGCTGTGCCTCAACAGTTAAGTGTCGTTGCGCTCCAAGAGAGCGCTTCCTCTGCTCTGGGTACAACGCGGGATCAACTGGTTAGTGAGCTCCAGGAAAAAGCGTCTGCGGTTGATGCGGTGCTAGAGGAACGCGAGAAAGAGATTGCCCATCGGAAGGTAGTGGAAGAGAAGCTTCGCCGCACTGAGGAGTTTACCCGGAACATCATCGAGAGCAGCGCAGATTGTGTGAAGGTGTTGGATTTGGAAGGGCGGATCCAGTACATGAGCCCTTCGGGCCAGCGTGCGCTAGCGATCAATGACCCGAGCGAGTATCTGAACAAAAAGTGGGTGGAACTCTGGAATGAGGAAGACTGGAGCCGGGCCGAGGAAGCAATTGCAGCTGCTCGCCGCGGCGCGGAAGGTTGCTTCCAAGGCGAGGGTGTGACTGCGATCGGGCTGAAGAAATGCTGGGACGTGAGGATTAGTCCAGCACTGGACAGGCAAGGGAATATAGAACGGCTGGTTGCGGTGTCGCGCGACGTGACGGAGTTGAAGAGCGCGCAGGAGCTGGCAATTCAATCAGAAAAGCTGGCTGCGACGGGCCGGCTCGCTGCCACAATTGCTCACGAAATTAACAATCCACTGGAAGCGGTAACGAATTTCATCTACCTTGCCATGACAGCCAAGGGATTGCCGGAGGAAGTCTGCAGGCATCTTGAGATCGCGGATCGGGAGCTTGCGCGCGTATCTCAGATTGCCCAGCAGACGCTGGGATTCTACCGAGGTGCGTCGAACGACCGCTGGATCAGCGTAGCCGATCTGATCCGGGACATTCTGATCGTGTACGAGCGCAAGCTTGCTTACAAGCAGATAGAAACTGTAGTTTCTGTGGCGCCCGGATTGAGGCTCTATGGGCGTCAAGGAGAGCTCAGACAGGCGGTTTCGAATTTGCTGACGAACGCAATCGATGCCTCGCGCGCTGGAGGCAAGATTTGGGTTCGCGCCAGGGCATCGCGGCGCTGGAGTCGCGGGGGCGACGAAGGCGTGCGGATCACGCTGGTAGACAACGGCAGCGGCATGTCTCGGGAGGTGCAAAAAAGGGTTTTCGTTCCTTTCTTTACGACGAAAGCCGAGATCGGAACGGGGATAGGCCTCTGGGCGAGCAAGACACTCATCGAGCAAAAAGGCGGGTTGCTGCGATTCCGGAGCAGGCAAGGTGAGAAAGCGGGAACGGCAATGAGCATGTTCCTGCCGAACGGGCGTTCCGATCCGGCGTCAGGATCCAAGCCAAACTAGCGGAACCGTCGCGTGGCCTTCAGCACCATGGAGAAGACTCCCGACTCGTCACGAGCAATCTCCAGCGAGACATGTCGATTGATGGCAATCTCAGCCTGAAGCAACTGCTGGGCGGTGGTGTCTACATCGGTCGCGTATGTCAACGTCAGGTTTTTCCCGAGTTGCTCCTCGACCGTGATGCGAGTTGTGGAGTTTCCGAGAACCCCCAGATAGTTGGGGTCGACCTTGACTGAACCGGCACCAAATAACTTCTGAACACGGCTGCTGACGGTAGCGTTTAGGGCTCCGCCGAGCAGTGCATCGGTTGCGGGGTTGGTGGCGAGTTGTTCCTGCTGACGTGTGTACAACCGTTGCTGATCCTGAGTGCGTCCCAAGGCAAGCAGCGCGACGACGTCGGCTTCGGGGAGCGGTGGATCACTCCGATAGGTGACCGAGGGTTGGTCGACCGATCCATGCAGACCAAGGGTGATGTCGTAGTCTTCAACGCGCGCCGTTGCGTTGATATCGATCGTCGGCTGAATCCGAACTGGGTTGGTGAACGTGATCTCGCCACGCTGAAGTTCGTAGCGGGTTCCAGCGATTGTGGCGCTGCCTTCGGTAATCGAAATGCGGCCGAGCAGTGAGGGAGACGCGAGCGTTCCGCGAAGGCGGAGGTCTACATCGCCGGCTAGTTTGGCATAGGCGTTCTGAAAGTTCAGCTGCGGTGAGGACTGAATGCGAACATCGAGGCGGATGTGGTTCGAAGGCGCGTCCGCGGCGGCGATCGGTTGCGACTTCGAACTCTGCGTTGCCAAAGAAACGAAGTCCAACTCCGGACTGATGGTAAAACGCGTGATCAGGACATTTCCGCTGAGGAGGAGATTGTTCTGAGCACCCTGGAGTTGCAGATTGATGTCTGCGGCGGAACTGACGCCCTGGGGGTATCGAATGCGAATTGATTTTCCCTTGAGCGCGAGATCGGCGTAGAGGCCGTGCTGGTAGGAGAGGTAACCAGATACGCTGAGCATGCCTCCGCCGCTCATTGCAGTTAGCGATTTCACCTCAAGACGGTTCTGGTTGAACTCGAGTGTCCCGCGGAGTTGGCTGAGGCTATTCGGCAGATCTTCGAGCGCGAGGGAGGCGTTATCGAAATCGATACGGCCGGTCAAGTTAGGGTCGGTGAGAGGACCGTGTGCTTCGACCCGGAAGGTTGTGGTGCCGCTCGCGGTGAGGTCCGGATCAATGGTTTCGGCCAGCTTGAGGTTGATGGAACCGTTAGCCGCTAAATCCAATTGACGCTTGCCGGCGAGATTCACGGCTCCCTTTACATGGACGTCGGTCTGTTCCCCGGTAACGTGGAGCGGGTCGAGGCTGATCAGCGAGTTGCCCATGCTGGCATGCAGGCCTCCATCGCTGCGGAGATGCACTCCCGAGACTGTGACTGCAAGGTCCTTGATTCTTGCTTCACCATGCATCTGCTCAGGGTGCGCGAGCGGGCCCGCAAGGTCGATGGAGCCTTCGAGGTTGGACGCACCATTAAGACCGCTCAAATTTGCTGCTGCGAGCAGGTGGCCGATGTCGAAGTGCGAGAAGTTGAGAGCTGCTTTGGTGTCGTACTCGGCGCTTAATGAAGTTTGACCGTGTGCAGAGAGTTCCGCGCCTTCGAGGTGCGAGGTGAGATCGTAGATCGCTGTCTCGTTGGCTGTGCGAGCCGCGATTTCAATGGCGCCAAAGCGCTCGCCGCTGAAGGCGAGATTTGAAAGAGAAGCGTGAGCTTCGAGACGCGGATCTTTCTGTGTACCGGAGCCGGTGAGAGTAAATCCGAGATTGCCTTCGATGTTCGTGGTCCGTTGCCGTACGTGGTCGATCTTTGAAACGTCAAGGTTGGCAGCGTGCGCGTTTACGGTGAAATGACCGGAGTTCAGGTCATATGTGCCGGAAGCGCTGACGGTGCCTGCGGCGTTGGTTAGCGATGCTGATGAAAGCTGAATAACCTGGCCGGCGATGTTGCCGTCGATTCGGGCGCGCGTTAGCGGTTCGTCGTACAGGGAGCCATTCTCAAGCTGAATCCAGCCATTGCCATTGAGAGATGAATACGGACCATCGACAAAGAGCCTTGCAGTTACAGTGCCCGTCAGAGGTAAGGATTTGCCCAGGAGTGAGGCGATTTCATCAGATTTGACGTTTTCAGCGTGGACGTTGGCATGAAGAAGAGAGTTTGAGTCGAAGCGGGGTAGACCGCTCTTTTTGCCTGCAGCAGCAACAGCAGTGAGGTTTCCATCCAGCGTTACGGATGCATCGCCGTGGCGGAGTTGACCATGATCGATGGAGATTTTCTCCGCGGAGTAGCTGCCGGTCATGTCGAGCGCGTCGAGATGAACGGATCGAGGCTGGCCATCGCTGGACCCGGCAGGAACCTCGAGAGCGAAATTCGTTGCCTTGAAGTTTCCGGTCAGAAGGGGATCGACCAGTGAACCAGCCCAGGTACCGTGAAAATCTGCCTCTCCGGCAAGAGAGAGGGGGAGAGCGGCTGTACCAGTGCTTCCGTTGCGACTGAGGCCCAGATCGCGGAAGAGCGTGTCGAATTCACCCAGGTCGCGGGATTGGAAATCGACAAAAACTCCGGTGGGACTGGACATTGGGTAGGCACCAAGGCGACCGTGCGCGGTGAGGTGACTAGAAGGAAGGATTACGTCGAGCGTACGAAGGTCGACGTCGCCGGTTCTCTGGAGATAGGTCGCGTCGAGGGCGCCGCTGGTGGGTGTCTCTCCCTGTCGGGGGTTGGACGATGGGCTGAGCTTGAAGCTGGTGGAAATTGTGAGCGAATCGATGTCGCCGTTCTTCCATTCCGCAGTAGATGGACCGTTCAGGAGAGTGTTCAGGCCCAGGCGCTGGAACGGAGGCGAACTCACGAGATCGAGCACAGTATCGAGAGAGACATTCCGGAAGTATGCGTGAACTTTGCCGTTGGTGTGGAGGAGATTGTCAGGCTTGGGGTGAACGACTGGCTTCAGGGCAGGTTCGTGGCTGCGGCCTTTCTTTTCGCGTTTCACTGGAGCGACGGATTGAATGACGGGAGTGCTCGCCAATGGAGCGATCCAGTGATCGAGGAGAACGTCGCCCTCGAGCTGCTCTCCCGGCCTCAGGCGGGCAGTGACGTTGGTGATCTGCAGGTGGAGGGGATCCGCATGGACGCGTGCATCAAGCGTGACGCCGCGGGAAACGACGCCGGTCCCGATGTATGCGGCGTTATCAGCATGAACAGTGCCATCGATACGGAACTCGCCTCCGTGCCCTTGCGCAGCCAGATTGAGACGGGCGATGCCTTCTGGGACGTTAGGATAGCCGGTGCCAGGCTCCAGAAGTTTGAGGTCGAGATCTCCCTGGGCTGCAGCTTTCCAATACGGGTGCGCAAGGTTTTGAAGTTCGCCCGAGATATTCAATTGCCGGTCGGGGGAACCCTTGCTGTGGGCTCTGAGCTGCATTGAGCGGAGATAGAACGCGTTGCGCGTGAGATCTGCCGAGGCCTGGATATAGCCCTCGACCGGGGGCGCTTCAGGGTGCTTCGCCGGTCCTCGCGCCAGGTGGAAATCGCGTAAGCTCGCGTCAAGGTGGTAACTCTCCGGCTGAGTTGCGGAGTTGGAGAAGTACTTCATTACGAGTGAGACATCGTTGGCGCCAAAATCGAGCGGAATGTGGCGGTCCTGAAAGTCATCGACCTCGTCCGAGCGGTCGTCGAAGTCAAGCAGGCCATGCTGGACTTCGATGTGGCCGGCTTGAAGATCGAAAAGAGTGTCCATTGGATTGGAGGAGGACTTTTGCCGCGGCTGCGGCTGGTTGGTCGAACCGTCCGGATAGAGAATGATGTGGATCTGCGGCTGCACCACCTCGAGATCGTGGAGAAGAATGCGGGGGCTCCAGAAGTTGAGCATGTTGATCGCGATGTGAACGGAAGCAGCTTGAGCGTAGGGTGATTCGGTCTGGGCTTCGTGTCCATGGAGGACGAGTCCATCGATGTCGGCTTCGAGCTTCAGCAGCTTCCAGCGGAAGGAGCGGATCTCCGCGCGTCCCCCGGTTGCGGTCTCAATCTGCGCGATGAGGCGCTTGCGAATCATGTTCTCGAAGGTTGAAGAGCTTGCCCAGTAGTAGAGTCCGAGCACGCCAAGAATCACGAGAAGCGCAATCCCTGATCCGCCCCAGAGGACGTGGCGGAGATAGCGCCGGTGCCACGCAGGTGAGCGCTGCTCATTCATCTCGGGGAGCTGTTCTAAAGGCGGCATCGGGTCTGTTTGACTCATTCCTTCACCGCTCCGTCATCGGCCGGTGAGGAAGGTCGCTCAAGGGCGGGATCGAGTACCTGAATCTGGCCCTGGCTGCGAAGGTTGGACAGCCAGGTATCGAAGAGGGCATTTACGCGCTGCTGAAGCAGGATTTCTTCGATGCGAGAGGAGACCTGCTGCAACGGTGGCGGGTTCTGACCAGAAGGATACTGAGGTCTTAGCGTCTCGCGATAGTAGGCCTCGACTTCCTCTGGCGTGATCCGGATTCCCTGACGAAACCGGAGTTCGATGAAGCTGAGGATTTCAAGGCGATTGCGCAGGTATTTTTCAACCCGAGCGGGGGAGAGCTCGTGCTGAGCGAGAAATGCATTCCAGCCGGATTCGGAAGCGCAGTCTGCGCGGACACAGGCTGGGAGATCGGTGCGAATTTCCTTGAGGCGGGCTGCGATGGCGGCTGAGGTAGGTTCAGCGGCGGGGACGTTTTCCTGCTGGATCTGCTGTTGAATCAGAGTGCGGCTGATCAGGCGATCCAGGGCCTCTTGCCTGGTGTCCCGCGCATTTTGATTAGCGGTGGGATCGAGGACAGAGAGTTGCGTCTCGTCTTCTAGATCACTTTGCAGGATTACCTGCCGATTTACGAGGGCGATGACGCGATCGACCACGATGCTGTTTTCGCTGGTATCCGGTTCGCTAGCGCTGTCAGCTTTCGGGGTACTCTGCGCAGACCCAGAAGAGCAGCACAGGCACACGACGGCGGTTGTTGCGCAAAGCAGAGCGGTAGCGATGATTTGCGAGATGCGAACCATCAGAAGGTCTGCCCCAGACTGAAGAAGAAGTTGAAGTGCTGAGCCTCTCCAACATGTGGGGAGGAGTAGGGCCCTTGCGGGTTTGCTGTGGAGTATCCGATCGCGTAATCGACGTTGACCGGGTAGATGGGTGGATTCAGGTTATAGCTGAAGTCGAGGCGGATGGGACCGACAGGAGTGTGGTAGCGCATGCCCAAGCCGGAGGCATGCGAGAAATAGTTGAAGCTGCACTGTCCCTGCGGGCCAGTTGAGGTAGATGGCCCACTCGGAACGGGCGGGTTCTGCGGAGTTCCAGGGGTCAAGACTCTGCAACGTTCGCGGTCGGGCTGCCGCACGCGCAGGATGCTCTCCCATGCGTCTCCCGCGTTGGTGAAGACATTTCCCATGTCGTGAAAGAGGACAAAGCTCAGCGAATCGCCGAAGAAGGGAAGAATGGGAGGTGGAAGGCGGAGCTCGGTGCTGTTGACGAGGGCTCCGGCGCCCCCGATGGGAAAACCGGTTTCAGGGTCGCGCGGTCCAGCGCCGTTGATACCGAAACCGCGGTGAGAGGTCGGACCGCCAGCATAGAGTCGCTCAGGCAAGGGAAGCAGTTGAGCGGAAGACGAGCCGTAGGAGCGCTCCTGCCCATAGCGGGTATTGCGCGCAAGGACGAAGCGGTTTTTATCAAATCCGTAATAGCTGGAGTTGGAAAGGTCCAGGCGATTGAATTGAGCCTCGGATCCAAGCTTGTTGTTGGAGAGGAAATCTTGAAAAGTGGTGTACGTACCGCGATGAGAATCGAGGGCGGAATCCCGTGTGTCGCGGATCCACGTGATTGCAGGACCGGCAACACGAACCGCTGCGGCCAGGATTGGAATCTCAGCGGGGAATACCTGCAGGCTCTCTTCCGATACTTTCACGCGGCGGAAATCATAGGCGTAGACAAACGTGTTTGCTCTTGAGAGGAACGGATTCGGCTGAGAGAAGTGTTCAGTCCAGCGGAAGCCACCTTCCAGCTTCGAGGCTACATAGGTAGAAACGTCCTGGCTGCTGGCGTAGCCGCCGGAAAAAGTAAAGCCGAAGTCGCGATTGCCGCGGAAGTGCGGATTTTGGAAGAGCAGGTTTACATTCTGCTCAAGAAGGCCGTAAGTTCCGCGGATGGAGGCAGACTGGTCGCGTCCAAAGAGATTGTTGCGGGTGACGTCGAGCAGCACACGGGGGCTTACGCCGGGGCGGCCATTGGGCGAGCATGTTTCGCCGCGCGCCTGGAGTCCCGCGCAGTTGTTCTGCGGCGTTCCAGTCTGTGCCTCAAATCCGAGACCGTACGTGACAGTCCAGCGGCGAGCTTCGGTGGCCTGAACCAGGACGGTTTTGAAGGGTTCGTCGCCATTGGGATTCTGGATGGCGGTATTCACCTCGTTGAAGAGCGCGAATTCGTACATATTCCGTTGAATATCTGCAAGCGCGGTCTGGCTTAGCGGGTCGCCAGGATGAAGGGTAATGGCTTTCGCTACTGTGTCGGGGCGGGTGTAATGCAGGCCTGAAAGAAGCACCTTCCGGACGAAGATTTGCTGACCCTCATGGATATGAAAGATGACGTCGACCTTCGCTGGATCAGTATTCTCCGTCTGATTCTCGACCTCAATCTGGATTTGATCGAATCCACGGCCCAGGTAGTCAGTGAGAAGTGCGTCACGGTCGCCAGCGAGATTCTGGGGAGAGAACAACTGACCGGGAGCGGTGTTCATGAGGCCGAGAAGCTTGTTTGTATCTCCTTTGACGACTCCGTCGAGCCGAAGGGCTGCGACATGCTGCTGCTGACCTTCGTCGATTTTGTAGACGACTGAGAGCGGCTCGGTCGTTTTTCGAGACACGCTCTGGGCACTGAGGGTGCCGGAAGTCTGCTGGCCTCCGAGAGTCTCGGTCGTAATCTTCACTTTGGAGAAGCCGTTGTTGTGATAGACGGTCTCGAGGGCAGCGATGTCTGCGGCAACGAGAGCCTGGCTGTACGTGCCGTGTCGATCAAGGTAGTCGGCGGCCCGAACGCTGAGGAGTTGCTTGAGGGTTTCGGAGTCGAAGTAGTGATTGCCTGCAACGGTGACCTGTTCGACCCGGCGCCTTGATCCGAGGGAGACGGTGTAGGTGATGTTCACCGTACCGGCGCTTTCTGGATTGCGAACAAGGTGTTCGACTTTCACGTCGAAGTATCCCAACCGCTGAAAATAGTCGCGCAGCCTTCGGTTTCCTTCATTGAGCAGATCCTCGTCGACTGTACCTTCTTCAAAGACAGGGACCAGCCGCTTGAGCCGATCGGAGCTGAGCTTCGCTCCCTCAATCCCAACGTTGACGACGGGGCCGCGATTGGCGGAAAAGCTGAAGTTGGATCTCTTCTGGTCGGGTGCGTAGGCCTGGGAGAGCAACTTCACGTCGGCTTCAAGGCGATCTTGCTTTTGATAATGCTTGAGAATGCCGGTGAGAGCGCGGTTCTTGGTTTCGTGGTCCACCTTCGCACCTGCGCGGAGGTGGGCCGAACGCCGGAATTGGTCGATCGACATGCCGGAATCGCCCTCGACGGCAACGGAACCAATCCGGGATTGAGGGCCAGAAACGACATCGAATGCGATGTCGACGAGTTGCTCTTCCTTGTGGGGCTTCAGAGTGTAGGTGATTTTCGGTTCATTGAAGCCGTTGTCTGCGAGCGCCTGGCGCATGCGGCCCTGTGCGGCTCCAAGCCGGTTTTCCGAGAAGCGTGTACCGGGAGTGAGCCGGCTTGCCGCGACAAGCTGGGCATTCATTGTCGCTCCCTTTGCACCCGTCACGGTGACCACTCCAATGAACTGGCGGGTTGAGCCTCTGAATACAAGCCGGATGCCGTCGTCGACGTGAACGGCATCGGCCTGAATCGTTTCGAATAGGCCGGTAGCGTAGAGCTGCCGGAGCGATTGCGCGACTTTCTCGCGGTCGAGAGGGCCGTTGACCTGCTGCGGAAGCTCTCCAGGAGCAGTTTTCAGGCGATCGGCGTCGATGCCTTCAAATGTGATTTCACGGACGGGCAGGCCGAGCCAATTTGCGAGTCGGTCCGGCTCAAACCTATCTTCCGAAGCAGACGAGTTGGGCCCGGAGGACTGGGCTGAGTTCGGCAAGAAGTTGACATTGTAAAAAGCCGGAAGCGGTGGTTCGAGACTCTCAGCATGAGAGACGAACAGGGTGCCGAAGAGGATAAAAAATAAGAGCAGCACCCCCTGCTTCAGACTCCCGCCGAGCTGCCATGCCGGCATTGACTTACGCACTCTATCTCCCAGAATTTTAGTCCTATAGACCCACTCCAAGGCATTTGGTTGCATCCAACGAAATAACTTGAGAGCCTAATCGGTTCCTTCTCGCCGCAGCTCAAAGTTTTCAACTGCTGCACCTTATACTAACGAGGAAAGAAGCTTGGCGCAGCATCAGACAATTCTTACAGCCACGGATACTTTTCCCCAAAGGAAGCGCATGCCACGTACCAGGTTTTCCAAGCAGGCCAGCGAAGCGTCCGCTGCACCGGTGGTGCAGGAACAAAATACGGTTCAGCTTCAGGATCCTGCTCCCGAGGTCGCCCGTCCAGCAGCGCCACTTTCTCCCGATGCGGAGATACTGGCACGTGCCCAAGCCGGTGATCATCACGCGTTCGCCCAGCTCTATGCACTGCATAAACGACGGATCTATTCTCTGTGCCTCCGCATGGTGGGCAATGTGGCAGAAGCGGAGGATCTGACTCAGGAAGCATTTCTTCAACTTCATCGCAAGATCGCGACCTTTCGCGGAGATTCGGCATTCTCAACCTGGTTGCATCGACTCTCGATCAACGTTGTACTGATGCACCTTCGTAAGAAGGGCCTTCCCCTGATGTCTCTGGATGAGGCAATGGAGCCTTCCTATGACGACGGTCCAGGCCGCAGCTTTGGAGCTCCGGACCTGTCGCTTACCGGATCGATTGATCGGCTCGCCCTGGAGCGCGCAGTGGCAGCATTGCCCGCAGGGTATCGCTTGATCTTCGTGCTTCACGATGTGGAGGGCTTTGAGCATAATGAGATAGCGGCCATGCTCGACTGTTCGGTAGGAAATAGCAAGTCTCAGCTTCACAAGGCAAGGCTCAAGCTGCGCGATGCGCTGCGTCAGTCGCTCAAAGGGGGAAAGCGATGACCCTCGATACAAAGTCGATGAGCTGCGAGGAATTTCAAAGTCAGCTTGCGGAGCTTGTGGGGTCCGGAGCGGATGTGTTGAACCATCCACATATCCTTACCTGCCAGAACAATTGTTTGCGGCTCTACGAAGATCTGCAGACCATCGCTGACGCGGCCAAGCAGTTGTTTCCTGACCAGCAGCCCGAAGACAATCTCTGGGAGCGGATCGAATCTGCCATTAAAAAAGGGGACGCTTAAGGGGCCGCAAATGATCTGTCATCTGGTGAAACGTCGAACCAGCTGATGGGGCGACCGGGCAGCCGTTCAGAGTATTCGAAATCCAGCCGATAATTCAGTTGAGCCGCGTATGCTCGAAGCGCGGCTCAACTTTTTGGGCAGGAACCGGGCCAAGCCATAAACCGTAAACAGTCAGGGCAGGGCTGAGAGAGGCGCTCGAGAGGGCGGGGCATTTTGAAACTTTTCAAGCTCTGTGTTGTCTAATAAGGAAAGTTGATAAGAGGACACTCAATGCCAAGTCAGCCTTCCATCCTGCCGCCAGAGAATCCCCAGAAGAGGATCGCTGGGCCCCGGCGGATACCCATTCTTCCCGTACGCGATACTGTTCTGTTCCCGCATGCTGTTCTACCGCTTACAGTTGGGCGGGAGAGTTCCATCCAGCTGATTGAGTCGCTCGGGGATGAGAGATCGATTGTCGTTGCGGCACAGCTGGACCCGCGTCTCGATTCGCCTACCCCTACGGACCTGCATAGTGTCGGGACTTTGGCGACGGTACATAAAGTTGTGCGCATGCCCAACCAGAGCCGTTTTGTATTCACGGAGGGAGTGGAACGCGTTCGTCTAGTGCGTTATGTGCAGACAGAGCCGTTCATGATTGCCGAGATCGAGACGGTTGACGACCTTCAGAGCGAGACGACTCCTGCCATTGAAGCCCTTGTTCGGAATGTGGTGGGCCAGTTCCAGCAGATTGTCTCGGAATCGGCCACTTTGTCCGATGAACTGCGCACAATCGCGGGGAACATTGAAGACCCGAGCCGGCTCGTGGATTTCGTGGCATCGTCGCTGCCATTCCTGACCACGGATGACAAGCAAGCCCTTTTAGAGAACGCCAGTGTTCCGGCGCGACTGGAACTGCTGACAAAACACCTTGCGAAAGAGATCGAGGTTCAGCAGCTTCGCACCAAGATTCAGAGCGAGGTGCAGGACCAGGTTCAGCAGTCGCAGAGAGACTACTACCTTCGCGAGCAAATGAAGGCAATTCAGAAGGAGCTCGGCGAACAGGACGAGGGCCAGCGCGAAGTCGAAGAATTGCGGAAGAAGATCGAAGAAGCGGGCATGCCGGAGGACGTGAAGAAGGAGGCGATGAAAGAGCTGTCGCGCCTTGGACGGATGTCTCCCATGGCCGCGGATTATTCGCTGACGCGCAACTACATCGAGTGGCTCGCGGTGTTGCCATGGGCCAAGAGCTCGGGCTCCAAGGTTGATATCGGTAAGGCGCGGGAGATTCTCGATGAGGATCACTACGGCCTCAAGAAGGTGAAAGACCGCATCCTGGACTATCTCTCTGTGCTGGAACTTAAGCCAGACATGAAGGGGCCGATTTTGTGCTTCGTCGGGCCTCCGGGCGTAGGAAAGACCAGTCTGGGTAAGTCCATTGCACGTGCGCTTGGTCGCAAGTTTCAGCGGGTATCGCTTGGCGGCATGCACGATGAGGCGGAAATTCGCGGACACCGGCGCACCTATATCGGCGCGCTCCCGGGACAGATCATCCAGAGCATTCGCAGAGCGGAGACGAACGATCCTGTGATCATGCTGGACGAAGTGGACAAGCTGGGGCGCGACTTCCGCGGTGATCCGGCATCGGCTCTGCTGGAGACGCTCGATCCGGCGCAGAACAACGCCTTCCGGGACAACTACCTGGATGTGCCGTTTGACTTGTCGAAGGTGCTGTTTATCTGCACAGCGAATATGCTCGATCCGATTCCTCCGCCGCTGCTGGACCGTATGGAGATCATCCCTCTGCAGGGCTACAGCGAAGAGGAGAAGCTGCATATCGCGAACCGGTACCTGGTTCCACGGCAGATCAAAGAGAACGGGATCACGGAACAACAGATCGAGTTTCCTGAGCCTTCGGTACGGCATTTGATTAGGCACTACACACGCGAGGCTGGGGTGCGCAAACTGGAGCAGGTGATCGGAACAGTTTGCCGCAAGGAAGCCCGGCGCGTAGTGGAAGGCAAGAATGACAAGGTCATCGTCGATAAGGATCTGCTGAAGGAGTTTCTGGGCAATATCCAGGTGCGCGTCGATACCGAAATCGCCGAACGCGTAAAGCGGCCCGGTGTTGCGGTGGGACTGGCTTGGACTCCAGCGGGAGGCGACATTCTCTTTATCGAAGCGAACAAGATGAAGGGCAAGGGTGGCTTCACGATGACGGGTCAGATCGGCGAGGTGATGCAGGAGTCGATGCAGGCGGCGCTCACGTGGGTGCGGTCGAACTCGGCGATGCTGAACCTGCCGGAGGACTTCAACAAGGAGCTGGATATCCATATCCACATCCCTGCTGGAGCGATTCCGAAAGACGGCCCCTCAGCCGGGGTGACGATGGCCACGGTGCTGGCGTCGCTGCTGACTGATATCCCGGTCCGTCCGTTAACCGCGATGACGGGTGAGATCACGCTCAGCGGCAATGTGCTGCCAGTGGGCGGAATCAAGGAGAAGTTCCTGGCCGCACGACGGGCAGGGGTGCAGAACATCATTCTGCCGGCAGACAATCGCCAGGATGTAGAAGAGGATCTTACGCCTGACATGATTGAGGGTGTTTCGATCCACTATGCCAGCCGGATCGAAGATGTGCTGGCAGTGGCACTGCCTCTGCTGAATGCCAAGCCCGAGGTTGCTCCTCTCGCAACAGGGACGGAAGCTTCAGCGGCAGCGTGACTTGAGAGTCAACCAAAAGGACCGGCTTGACGGCCGGTCCTTTTTCTTTTCGGAACACCTCGGACGGTAGGACTCGCGGAGAGACGCCACGAGGATGGTTGCCGCGTCTAACTCCCGAGGCGGTATTCTTTGTTCACGATGCTCGTGCGAATTCTTCCCTTCGGTGTTCTCAAGGATTCACTTGGGGCCGACGCTTTTGGTCTTGACCTACCCGCTGGAGCGACCGTGGCAGACGCGTTGGCCCGACTTGGCGTGCAGTCCCCGGCTATTGAATCGCTCGGCATTGCAGTGAGCGTGAATGCGGAGTATGCGGAGCGGAGTCGCGTGTTGCGCGAGGACGACGAGGTTGGATTGCTGCCGCCGGTTTCGGGCGGTTCTGGGTCGAATCAAGCGTCAGCCGGGAACTTGATTTCTCTGACGCGTGACTGTATCGAAGCTGACCGTCTGGTCCGGGCAGCAAAGCAGGGCGAGGATGGAGCCGTTGTTGTTTTCGACGGGATTGTGCGCAACAACTCACGGGGTCGGCAGACGCTTTACCTGGACTACGAAGCGTACGAAGAGATGGCGCTGAAGCAGATGAATGAACTGGCCGACGAGGCGGTGGCGCGGTTCGGTATCCGACATGTCTCTATCGTTCATCGGCTGGGACGTCTGAAGGTGGGCGAAACAAGCGTGCTGATTGTTGTTGCGTCGGCGCACCGGGCCCAGGCGTACGAAGCGAGCCGCTGGCTCATCGATACGCTGAAGAAGACTGTGCCGATATGGAAGAAAGAGACCTTTGTCGATGGCGCCGTGTGGGCCGATGGCGAACCCTTTCCACCGGGTTATGCCGTGGAGGGCGCCAATGGGCCCGCGGCGTAGATTCCTGTTCGTTGCTTTATGCGGTGCTTTGGGTTTAAAGCTGCTTGCGCAGGAAGACAAGCCACTGCGCTTGGACGTGAAGCTTGTCAGCATCTTTGTAAACGTGACCGACAGGTCGGGCGCGATTATCGGGAATCTTACGCAGGAAGACTTCAAGATCTTAGAGGATGGTCGAGCGCAGAAGATTTCAGTGTTTGAACGTCAATCGGAGTTACCGCTCAACCTTACCCTTGCGATCGATACGAGTTCGAGCACGTTTAAAGACAGGGGAATCGAGCAGCAGGCCTCGAAGAAGTTCGTGCATGCGCTCATGCGGCCGCAGGATCGGATGAGTGTTGTTCAATTCAATACCTACGCAGATCGATTAGTGGATTTTACGAACGACGTTGGGCGGATTGACCGGGGACTTGATCATATGCGCGGCGCCGGCGGTACGGCACTATACGATGCCATTTACGCCAGTTCAGCGGCGCTCGGAAAGCGGGATGGCCGGAAGATTCTAGTACTCGTCTCAGATGGCGGCGATACAGTAAGGGGATCGACCTACGAAGATGCGCTCGAACAGGCTCTACGCAACGAGGTCATGATCTATTCGATTATTGACGTGCCGATCGAAGCGAGTGCGGGACGCGATATTGGCGGCGAGCACGCGATGATCACGCTTGCAGAACAAACCGGGGGCAAGAGTTACTACGCCTTTGAAGGCGGATTGGACAAAGCTTTTCAGCGAGTGAGCGAGGATCTTCGGACGCAATACATGATTGGCTACTATCCCCGTAACCAGGAGCCTGGGCGCGAGTTCCATCGCATTGAAGTGACGATTCCGCGAGCAGCGGCGGACTCGTTCAACATCCGCCACAAAACGGGCTACTACGGGGATTCACTCAAAGGGAAAAGCGACTGACATGGATGCGCGGCTATTCCGGTCGCGAGTAACGATTCCGTCTGAAACACTCATGGTTCCGCGGCCGTGGCAGTCGCCTTGTCTATACCGCCCGGCGGCCAGAGAATAGCTGGATGCACAGAACGACCAGCGCAAGAATCAGCACGATGTGGATGTAGGCGCCGAGGGCGTGAAAGCCGATCCAACCCAGCAGCCAGAGTACTAAAAGAATTACAAAGATTGTCCAGAGCATCGGGAATCTCCATTCTGAAAACGTCCAGTTGCGGGTGTGATGTTCTTAGAATTGCGGGGGTTGCCATGAAGTGATGCTGGCGATAAGAAACAACTTCGTCGTGTTGTCGCAGCATCAAGAGACAGACTGGACGGATCAATCGTCTCTGCTGAGGTGTTCATTTAAATGAGGCAGCATCGGGTATTTTTTTGCGTTGTGGGTGTAGCGTCGCTATTGTGTTGCGCGTCAGGTTCTGGACAAAACACCACGGATGCGAGCGCGTCAGACAAGAAGTTTGTGCGTTCCGCGCTCGAGGGCGGGAATGCGGAAGTGAAGTTAGGTCAACTCGCTGCACAGAAAGGGAGCAGCGAAGATGTGAAGCAGTTCGGTCAGAAAATGGTAGACGATCATACCAAGTTGGGCCATCAGATGAAGCAGATTGCCCAGCAGCAGGGAATCGAAGTTCCTGAGGGGATTCCGGCGAAGGACACGGCGCTGGAAACCAAACTGAACAGCCTGTCAGGAGATGCTTTCGATCAGGCGTACATCGCAGCGATGGTGAAGGATCATGAGAAAGATCTGACGGAGTTCAAGAAGGAAGCGGATTCCGGCAATGACACGAGCATCAAGGGGGCTGCGACGCAAGGATCTCAGGTGATCAGCGAGCATTTGCAGATGGCTGTGCAGATGGCGCAGAAACATAATGTAAAGGCCGCGACGCATGAGCAATGACGTGAGCGCACTGCCGGCGGCACATCCCGGGCAGCACGATTGAACTTGATATTCTGAATCGATTCTTGCATCACATTGGGCGCACATACATCGCGCCCAATGTGTATCTGGACGAAGTTGTTATCAGGACTGTGCAGCGTTAATTGCTTTTGAGGTGAGTCGCTGCTTCAAGTTGAGCATTTCTTCCCAGGGGTCGTTTGCAAGCCGCTTCTTCCATTTGTCGAAATCCATGACACGAAAGACTGGACGGGTTTTCGCGTTCAGTTCCTTCCACTCCAGCGGAAGGGCAACCGGTGCACCGGAACGGGCGCGTGTTGAGTATGGGGCGATGGCCGTTGAACCGCGGTCGTTACGCAGGTAGTCAAGGTAGATGCGGTTTTTGCGTAGAGCCTTGGTCATTTTGGTGACATATAGACCAGGGTTCTTGCGCTCCAGACCAAGAACAATATTGTGGGCAAACTCTTTGATCTCGGGCCATTCATATTCCGGTTTGATGGGGACTACGACGTGAAGGCCCTTGCCTCCCGTGGTCTTGACAAAGCTCTGAAGCCCGAGCTCCTCGAGACGCGCGCGGAACTCTTTTGCCGTCGCGGTTAACGTCTTCCACTCGATTGCCTCGTCCGGATCCATGTCGAAGATGAGTCGATCCGGCTTTTCGAGCGACTGGTTCTTTGAGCCCCACGGGTGGATCTCGAGAACACCCATCTGCGCCATTCCGATGAGGCCTTCGACTGAATTGAAGGTCAGATATTGCTCGACGGAACCGTTCTTTTTGTTCGGAACGGGGACGTTGCTGATGCCTTTGGGAACTCCCGTGCCGATGTGCTTCTGGAAGAAGCACGGTTTGCCGCTGCCTTCGGGACAGCGAACGACGCTCAGGGGCCGATCGGCGATGTGGGGCAACATCCTCTCAGAGATGGCGATGAGGTAATTGGCGAGATCGCGCTTGGTCATGCCGGATTCGGAATCAAGAACCTTCTCCGGGTGCGTAATCGGAAGATCAGTCTTGCCGGCGGCTGTCTTAGCTGCGGTTTTTGAGATCTTAGAAGCAGGCATGGCGGTGTGTCGGTGGGAATCAGATGTTGTTGCTTGTTCGGGGGGCTCGGATTTCTCACGCACCACTTCTTTTGCTGGTTTATCTTCACGCAATCCTTTGAAGGAAGCCTGCCGGACGAGATTGTCGCGGGTCCAGGTTGCGAACGAGATCTGGGCAACGAGTTCGGGCTTGACCCAGTGAACTCCACTTGAGACACCTTTGGGCAGGTCTGTGAAGGGAGACGAAGATTGCAGGAGCTTGTCGAGTTGTCTGCGAATGGTCTGCTGAGACTTCTGCGTGAACCCGGTTCCTGAGCGTCCGGCGTAGCGAAGCCGCCCCTTCTCGTAGTAGCCGATGATAACGGCACCAATTCCGCGGGTTCCGTTGGAGGGATCGGTAAATCCGCCGATTACGAATTCTTGTTCAAGGTAGCACTTCGCCTTCAGCCACGTGTTACCGCGCGAGGATGTGTACGGGGCAGATGCAGATTTGGAGATAATGCCTTCGGCTCCGAGACCGCAAGCCTTGCTGAATATCTGGGCGCCGTCTCCCTCGAAGTGTTCGCTCAGATGAATTGGCGAATCGTCGTCAAGCGCAGAGAAGAGTTTTCCGAGGAGTTCTTTGCGCTGGAGGAGAGGCAGGCTGCGGAGATTGTGTCCGTCAAGGTGGAGCAGATCGAAGGCGAAGTAGGTGAGGTCGACCTTTGCGCCCTCCTGAAATGCTGCCTGGAGGTCTGAGAAGCTGGTGCCACCTTTTTCGTCGATAACGACAACTTCGCCATCGAGCACGGCGCTCTCGACCGGAAGCTTTTCAGCGGCGTGAGCGAGGTCGGGCATACGGTGAGTCCAGTCGAGACCTTTACGCGTGAGGAGCGTGACACGCTTCTTGCTGGATCCGGAGGTGGGACGGATCTGCATCTGGATGCGGTAGCCGTCGAGTTTGAGTTCGTGGATCCAATCGCTGCCGCTGGGAGGGCTGGTGGACTGCTTAGCCAATTGTGGCGGGATGAAGCTCGGGAACTTTTCTGTTGGGGCCGATTTCAATGCTGAAACGAAGGACGGCCTTGATTTGCGGGGCTTCGTTGCGGAAGAGGGTTTGCTTTTAGCCTGCTGTTTGGGCTCTTGTTGGTCAGCACCGCGATTGCTCTGCCAGACTCGATCGTTGTCTTCGCCGATTTGTTCGATCGTCCGCTTCGAGACGGCACTATCAGGAAGCCGCTCGGTGATGGGCTGCTCGTCTTCGGAGCGGGCGTATTCGTCACGATCTTTGATCAGCAACCAATTCGGCTTTCCCGGCCGGGCATCACGCGTGTGCATGCGGACGAGAGCCCAGCGGCCGTGGAGCTTCTGGCCATTGAGATTGAACTTCAGATGCCCGGCTGCAAGACCTTTGTCGGCATCTTCAAGCGGCTCCCAGGTGCCGAAGTCCCAAACCATGACGGAGCCGCCTCCATACTGGCCTTTGGGAATGGTGCCTTCAAAATTGCCATATTCGATCGGGTGATCCTCGACCTGAACAGCAAGCCGCTTATCGGCGGGAAGGTCACTAGGGCCTTTGGCGACGGCCCAGCTTTTGAGCACGCCGTTCCATGCGAGTCGGAAGTCGTAGTGGAGATGCGAGGCGGCATGTTTTTGTATGACAAAGGGAAGCTCACTTGTGCCAGCAGCCGCATCGATTGCAGTCTTTGTGCCACGCGGTTCAGCGGTTACATCGAAATCCCGCATTTCGCGATATTTTGAGAGCTGGTCCTCGAAAGTCTTTGCGGGATCTTTGCGGCGAGTGGATGATCTTGCCATATCTATGCGGCTCTACGGGAGCGCTTTCCTGTTTTTACCAGCTTGGGACCACCCTTTGCAGCATGATGTGACGAGGATTTTGGCTTAGATTCATCAACGCTTTGGCGGAGAGCATCCATGAGGTTGATGACTTTGCCTTTTGGTTTCTCTTCACTGACGGGAAGCGGAGTTTTGTTTCGCTTGGCATTGACGAGTTCGCGCAGAGCGGCTTCGTAGTCGTCCTTATAGTCATCGAGACGGAAGGGCGCGGACTGAGACTTGATCAGCTGGTTTGCGAGTTCGAGCTGCTTCTTATCGATGCTCTGTGCGGGGATGCTGTCGAAGTAGTCTTTCGCCTTGCGAAGTTCTTCGGCATAGCGAAGGGTGTACGCCATGAGTCCGCGAACCTTCTTGTCTGGGTGCGGCGCGATGGCCATGAGGTGCTCGCGGCCGGCGAAGGCGGCTTCGCCGATGGCGATTTTGCCGGATTCCACCATGGCCTCGCGCACAACAGCGAAGGCTTCGGATGAGCCTTTCTGGTCAGGGACTACGAAGTACGGCTTCTCAAAGAGATAAGGCGGGACATCTTTGGCGTCGACGAACTGCGCGATGCTGATGGTTTTTTGAGTTTCGAGACGCAGGTTCTTGATTTCGTCTGGCTCAACGATGACATACTTGCCTTTGCTGTATTCATAGCCTTTGACGATGTCGTCGTTCGCGATGGGATGGTCGCCGTTGATGACGTTGAGGTGGTGTATGCGCTGATGAGTTTTGCGGTCGATCTGGTGGAAGGAAACTTCGGATGTTGTGCTGGTAGCAGGGAAGAGTTGAATGCCGAATGCAACGAGGGAAATGCGCAGCTGTCCAGACCAATAAGGTCGACCCGCCATGTGGTTGTCTCCTCGGCAGAGTCGCCGACAGCGCGCCGGCTCGCCACGTCGTTCGATGTCCCTGCTTCAGGGCAAGTTGTATAGGTAGGGTGAGGAGTGCACGTGCGAGCCGCTGGCTGCATCCGATGAGTTATGATTCGCAAGCTCAAATCCGGAGAATTTCGGCTGTACTCACGCAAGAAGGATCCATCAACAGGCAAGCGACGGAATCTCGGTACCTTCTCGACGATGGAAAAGGCAAAGCAGCACGAACGCGAAGTACAGTACTTCAAAAAGCGAGGCTAGGACGAGTCTCGGTTCGCGTGCGCATATGACAGATCGTGGTTGCCGGGTTTCTGCGCTCGGCAGGGCGGACCAGGGATGCGATTCCTGTCGCGAGCCGTGGGCCGGCGCAGAGGTCTCTGGTTTTGAATCTGCTGGCCAAACTGTTTTACTTGTTCAGAGGCAAGTCGTGAGGCGTGCCCCAGATGCTATTTTGCTTGCTGAAGGTTCTTTCGATACATGACCCTGTCTCTATTCACCGGACTTCTCTTTTTTGGATCTCTTACGGCGGGTCTTCTGGGTGCTCTGACCGGACTAGGCGGCGGAGTGGTGCTGGTTCCGCTGCTCACCGTGTTCTTTCACGTGGACATCCGATATGCGATCGGGGTGTCGCTCATCTCGGTGATTGCGACGTCATCCGGAGCGGCCGCCGCGTATGTGCGGGAGGGGTTCTCGAGCGTACGCATCGGCATGTTTCTGGAAGTTGCTACGACTCTGGGTGCGATACTTGGCGCCTACCTTGCGACGGTGGTTCACACCCAGGCGCTTGCGATCATTTTCGGGCTGGTGCTGATCTACTCGGCGTCGGTCTCGTGGCAGCAAAGAAAACTTGCGGCTGTTGAGGTGCAGGGGCACAGCCGATGGTCGGACATGCTGGAGCTCTCAGGAACCTATCCCGGGCGAGACGGAGTGCCGTGCAAGTACGAAGTGGAGAACATTCCGGGTGGCTTTGGGCTGATGTTCGTGGCCGGGACTCTCTCCGGGTTGCTCGGAATCGGGTCAGGAGCGGTGAAAGTTCTGGCAATGGACCGGGTGATGAAAGTTCCGTTCAAAGTCTCGACGACGACGAGCAACTTCATGATCGGCGTGACCGCGGCTGCCAGCGCAGGCATTTATCTGCACCGCGGGTTGGTTGCGCCGGGGCTGGCATTTCCGGTGATGCTGGGCGTGCTTGCCGGCTCATTGATCGGGGCCCGTTATCTCGTACGGGCGCGAACAGCCGTGCTGCGTAGCGTGTTTACGCTCGTCGTTCTCGCGTTGGGTGTGGAGATGATTGTGAGCGGAGCTGCGAAATGGTTCTAGAGAAGGGATCCGCTGTGAGTCAGGAACACGGTCATTTCGACGATCGCCGCATGGAAGCGATCATGGGGCGCCTTCTGCAAATCGGGGTGCTTTCGGCCTCATTTGTCATGATTGCCGGCGGCCTTCTCTACATGCGAGCACATTTCAGCGAAACTCCGAACTATCGCGTGTTTTCAAGCGAACCGCAAAGGCTTCGGCATTTCAGTGGAGTGCTGGAAGGCATGAAGACGGGCGATCCGGCAGCGATTATTCAACTTGCAGTGCTACTGTTGATCGCGACGCCGGTCGCTCGGGTGGTATTCGCATTGATCGCGTTCCTGATTGAGAAGGACAAGCTCTTTGTGCTGATAAGTCTGATCGTTCTGGCCGTATTGCTGTACGGGTTTCTGCGCCCACAGTAAACCTGCTTGCGAACCGATCCAAGCCCGCGGCGGCCAAGCTTCAGCCGGTCGGAAGTCTTCATGTCCGCAAAGGCGAAACCTATTGTGCAGTACGGCTCCGTGCGCATCCAAGGATTGTGGAGAGGCGAATTGCGCCCGAGGAGGATCATGCACCGTTTTCAAGGAAAGGTCGCCATTGTTACAGGCGCCGGATCGGGTATTGGACAAGGCATCGCTAAACGGCTCGGCTGCGAAGGCGCGATGGTGATTGTGGATTACGTGGGCAGTCCCGAAGGAGCCAAGGAGACGGAAGAGGCTATCGAGAAGTCGGGCGGCAAAGGAAAGATTGTGCAGGCCGATGTTACGCGGATCAATGATGTGCAGTGCCTGGTGGACACTGCCTGGCAGCAGTTTGGTTCGGCCGACATTCTGGTGAACAACGCCGGGGTGGAGAAGAAGTCCGATTTCTGGGAGACCACGGAAGCAGACTATGACCTGGTGATGTCTGTGAATTTGCGTGGCCCGTTTTTTTTGACGCAAGCCTTCGTTCGGCGGCTAAGAGATGCCAAGAAGCCGGGACGGATCGTTAATATCAGTTCGGTGCATGAAGACATGGTGTTCCCGGGGTTCGCGTCGTACTGTTGCAGCAAGGGTGGACTGCGCATGTTGATGAGGGATCTGGCTGTGGAACTGGGCCCTCTTGGTATCACTGTGAATAACGTTGCGCCGGGGGCGATTTCGACGCCGATTAACAAGTCTCTTCTTGAAAACAAGCCGATGCTGAATGCCTTGCTCAGAAACATTCCTCTTGGTCGAATGGGAACGCCGGAGGACGTTGCCGGCATGGTGGCATATCTTGCTTCGGACGAAGCGTCGTACATCACAGGCTCTACATTCGTGATTGACGGCGGCCTGATGCGGAATTACAAGGAGCAATGAACCTGGCCCATGTCTGCACGGATTGAGGAATACGCACTGATCGGGGACTGCGAGACTGCTGCGCTCGTGAATAGAGACGGCTCGATCGACTGGCTTTGCTGGCCGGCATTTTCGTCGGAGGCTTGTTTTGCGAAACTGCTGGGCACCGAAGACAACGGGTACTGGCGGATCGCACCGACAGACGGCGAGTGGAGGACGACACGCAAGTATCGTGAGCACACGCTGATCGTAGAGACAGTGTTTGAGACGGACGATTGGGCTGTACGCCTGACAGACTTCATGCCTGTTCGCGGGAAGAATTCTGATGTTGTGCGGATTGTCGAAGGCATTCGAGGTGAAACGCGAATGCGGATGGACTTGTGCCTGCGTTTCGATTATGGCCGGTCAATTCCATGGGTGAATCGGATTGAGAAAGGGCTTCGGGCAATCGCTGGTCCGAACCTGTGCGTCCTTCGTGCTTCTGTTCCCACACATGGAGAAAATCTGAAGACGATTGCGGAGTTTCCGGTGAACGCGGGGAAGCGGGTCTGGTTCACGCTTACCTATGGAGCGTCGCATAAAGAGGATCCCGCGGAAATTGATGTCGAGCTGGCGTTCAAGGATACAGTCGGCTTCTGGGAAGAGTGGACGGGGAAGCTGCATTTTGATGGCGAACATCGAGAGATTGTCGAGCGGTCGCTGATCACCTTGAAGGCGATGACGTACCTGCCGACGGGGGGTGTTGTTGCTGCTGTAACTACCTCGTTGCCAGAGTCGCTGGGTGGCGTGCGTAACTGGGACTATCGATACTGCTGGTTGCGCGATACCACTTTTACGCTTCTGGCGCTGGCGAATGGAGGCTACTACGAGGAAGCTGCAGCATGGCAGGACTGGCTGCTGCGTGCTCTTGGCGGAAGTCCCGATCAGGTTCAGATTATGTATGGCCTGCGCGGCGAGAGGCAATTGCAGGAGTGGACGGTGGATTGGCTGAGCGGGTACGAGAATTCAAACCCTGTACGAATCGGCAACGCGGCGGCCATGCAAACGCAATTGGATATATACGGAGAAATGCTGGATTCGTTCTATCACGCTCAGTGCAAGATGGGACGCCATTCCGAGCAAGACTTCCGCATTCTGGTTCAACTGCTGAAGCACCTGGAAGAGATTTGGCAACAGCCTGATCAGGGGATTTGGGAGACGCGCGGGGGGCCTCAGCAGTTCACCTATTCCAAGCTGATGGCGTGGGTGGCATTCGATCGTGCGGTGCTGATCGCCGAGCAGCTGCAGTACGAGTCTCCCGTGAAGAGGTGGACGCAACTTCGACAACAGGTCCACGACCAGATATGCGAGAGGGGATTCAACAAGAAGAAGAACAGCTTCGTTCAGGTGTACGGGGGAGACGAACTCGATGCTTCGCTGCTGCTCATGCCGCTCGTCGGATTTTTACCGGGAACGGATGATCGGATCAAGGGGACCGTGGACGCGATCAAGCGCGATCTTATGCAGGATGGACTGGTTCTTCGCTACAACACCTCTCGGGTGCAGGATGGCTTGCCGCCAGGGGAAGGCGTGTTTCTGGCATGCAGCTTCTGGATGGTGGGTAGCCTGAAGGCGGTCGGCCGTGAAGACGAGGCTCGCGAGTTGTTCAAAAAGCTGCTGGAGCTTCCCAATGATCTCGGGTTGCTTTCAGAGGAGTATGACCCGAAGGCGAAGCGGCTGGTGGGCAATTTTCCCCAGGCGTTCTCGCACATCGCGCTGGTGAATGCAGCGTTTGACCTGGAGGACGGGGAGGGCATACGAGAACGCGCACGGCGGCAGGCGCAGGCGCGGTAAGTATGCATCCGCAAATAACGCCGGAGGTCATCCGGCGTTTTGCATTTCGCGTTAGGTAGTGCTTTTAGACGTGTGCATACCTGAGAGAGCCTGCTGCCACTTTCTTTTCGGCGAGGTAGCGATCGACCGCTGCTGCGGCTTTGCGGCCTTCCGAGATGGCCCATACGACGAGCGACTGGCCACGGCGCATGTCGCCAGCGGCGAAAATACCGTCGACTGAAGTCATGTATTCGCCATTGGTGGAGACATTGCCGCGCTGGTCGAGAGCGACGCCAAGTTGCTCGATCATTCCGCTCTTTACAGGGCCGAGGAAGCCCATCGCGAGAAGAACGAGATCGACGTCCTGTGTGAACTCGGAGTCGCAGATCGGTTCGAACCTGGGCGGCGGTCCAACGCGGCAGGCGTGAACCTGCTTGACGTTGCCGTTCTCGTCGCCGGTGAACTTGAGGCTGTTGATGGCCCAGTCGCGAATTCCGCCTTCTTCGTGCGCACTTTCGGTGCGGAGCTGAAGGGGCCAGAGTGGCCAGGGAGTCGAGCCCGCGCGTGTCTCGGGTGGCTTGGGCATGATCTCGATTTGATGAACGCTCTTCGCGCCCTGACGGTGGCTTGTTCCGAGGCAGTCGGCTCCAGTGTCGCCACCGCCAATGATGAGTACGCGCTTACCCGTTGCGAGGATCGCGGTTTTGGGATCGACGGTGTCGCCCTCATTGCGACGATTCTGCTGCGGCAGGAACTCCATGGCGTAGTGGATGCCCTTAAGCTCGCGACCGGAGATCTTGAGATCCCGAGGCTGTTCGGCACCACCGGCGAGAATGATTGCGTCGTAGTGGCTTGTCACCGTCTCAACGGGAATGTTGACGCCCACGTGGGCATTGGTGAGGAAGGTGACGCCCTCAGCGCGCATCTGATTGAGACGACGATCGAGAACGTGCTTCTCAAGCTTGAAGTTGGGAATGCCGTAGCGAAGGAGTCCGCCGATGCGGTCGTTCTTCTCGTACACGGTGACGGAGTGGCCGGCGCGACGAAGCTGCTGAGCAGCCGCGAGACCAGCAGGACCGCTGCCGATAACCGCGACTCGTTTGCCGGTGTTGTGCTCTGGCGGCTCGGGATGGATCCAGCCCTCATCCCATGCGCGCTCGACAATGCTACGCTCGATGACCTTGATGGATACAGCGGGAGCGTTGATGCCGAGGACACATGCGGCTTCGCAGGGAGCGGGGCAGATGCGGCCAGTGAACTCGGGGAAGTTGTTGGTTGCGTGCAGGCGGCGGATGGCGCTTTGCCAGCGGCCGTTGTACGCAAGGTCGTTCCAATCGGGGATGAGGTTGTTTACCGGGCAGCCGGTGTGACAGAAGGGGACACCGCAGTCCATGCAGCGTGCGCTTTGCTCGCGCTGCTTTTCTTCAGGGAATGGCTGGTAAATCTCAAACCAATCCTTGATGCGTTCTTCAGCAGGACGGCGTGTTGGTTGCTCGCGATCGATTTCCAGAAATCCAGTGACTTTACCCATGCTGCACCTCGGCCGCTGCCTCAACCTGAGGCGCTGAAGAAATTGGGGGTGAGTAGACGGTATCCACGCGCTCGACGCCGAGGACGCGTTTGTATTCGTGCGGGAAGACTTTGATGAACTTGGGCTGTGCTTCGGCCCAGTGCTCAAGAACCCATGCGGCACGTGGGCTGCCAGTGTGGTCGCGATGGCGCTCGAGGAGAGCCCGGACTTCAGCAACGTCCGCATCGGTCACGAGGGGTTCGAGATCGACGCTGGCCTTGTTGCAGCGGCGCGAGGAGAAATCGCCCTGATCGTCAAAGACGAACGCGCGACCGCCGCTCATACCCGCCGCGAAGTTGCGGCCGGTGGTGCCGAGAACAATGACGGTGCCGTTGGTCATGTATTCGCATCCGTGATCGCCGACGCCTTCGACAACTGCAGTTGCGCCGGAGTTGCGAACGGCGAAGCGCTCGCCGGCGATGCCGTTGAGAAAGACTTCGCCGCTTGTAGCGCCGTAAAGAACGACGTTGCCGACGAGGATGCTTTCTTCGGGCAGGAAGAAGGAGGTCTTCGGCGGGTAGGCGATGATGCGTCCACCGGAGAGTCCCTTGCCGAGATAGTCGTTGCTGTCGCCCTCGAGTTCGAGGGTGACGCCGGTGGGAACGAAGGCGCCGAAGCTCTGTCCGGCTGAGCCTTCGAACTTGAAGTGGATGGTGTTGTCGGGCAGGCCAGCCGAACCGTAGCGCATTGCAATCTGGCCGCCGAGCATGGCGCCGACGGTGCGGTGGACGTTACGGATGGCGAAGCTGCCGGTGACGGGAGTTTTCGATTCGAGGGCTGGTTTGGCTTTGGCGATCAACTGATGATCGAGAGCCTGGTCGAGGCCGTGATCCTGCGCCTGCACCTTGCGGCGCGCAACGCGGGAGGGAACGGTTGGGGCGTAAAGGATCGAAGAGAGATCGATGCCCTTAGCCTTCCAGTGCGCATCGGCGATGGAGGCGTCGATTTTATCGACCCGGCCGACCATGTCGTCGAACTTGCGGAAGCCGAGCTTCGCCATGTGCTGCCGAATCTGCTCGGCGATGAAGAAGAAGAAATTGATGACGTGCTCGGGCTGTCCGGTGAAGCGCGCGCGCAGGACCGGGTCTTGTGTTGCGATACCGACCGAGCAGGTGTTGAGGTGGCACTTGCGCATCATGATGCAGCCCATGGCGATGAGCGGCGTGGTGGCGAAGCCGAATTCTTCAGCGCCGAGGAGGGCGGCGATTACAACATCGCGTCCTGTCTGGAGCTTGCCGTCGGTCTGGACCTTGATTCGACCGCGTAGGTCGTTGAGCAGGAGGACCTGCTGGGTTTCGGCGAGACCGAGTTCCCACGGGAGGCCCGCGTGCTTGATGGAGCTAAGCGGCGATGCCCCGGTGCCGCCTGTGTCGCCGGAGATAAGGACGACGTCGGCGTGGGCTTTGGAGACGCCTGCGGCAACCGTGCCTACGCCGACTTCGGAGACTAGCTTGACGGCGATACGCGCTTGCGGGTTGACGTTCTTGAGATCGTAGATGAGCTGCGCGAGATCCTCGATGGAGTAAATGTCGTGATGCGGCGGTGGCGAGATGAGACCCACGCCGGGAATGGAGTGGCGTGTTTTCGCAATGACCTCATCGACTTTGTGGCCGGGAAGCTGGCCGCCTTCGCCGGGCTTGGCACCCTGCGCCATTTTGATCTGGAGCTCGTCGGCATTGACGAGGTAATTGGTCGTGACGCCGAACCGTCCGCTGGCGATCTGCTTGACGGCGCTGCGACGGCTGTCGCCGTTTGCGTCAGGCTTAAAGCGATCCTCGTCCTCACCGCCTTCGCCGGTATTTGACATGCCTCCAAGGCGGTTCATCGCGATGGCGAGGGTTTCGTGTGCTTCCTTGCTGATGGAGCCGTAGCTCATGGCTCCCGTGGTGAAGCGCTTTACAATTTCCTTGGCGGGCTCGACCTCTTCGATCGGAATTGAAGTTTCGTTGTATTTCAGTTTGAGCAGGCCGCGCAAGGTGCAGAGGTTACGATTCTGCTCGTCGAGGAGGTCAGTGTACTCCTGGAACGTAGTGGCATTGTTGGCGCGAACGGAGTGCTGAAGCTTGCTGATGGTTGCGGGATTGAGCAGGTGATACTCGCCACCCTCGCGGTACTGGTAGTGGCCGCCGACGACCAACTCGGTTTCAGACTCAGTGAGCGGCTGGAAGGCGAAAGAGTGCTTCATCTGCGCTTCGCGGGCGAGAACGTCGAGACCGACGCCTTCGATACGCGAGGCAGTGCCGGGGAAGTAGGTCTCGACGAGATGCTGGTTGAGGCCGACAGCTTCAAAGACCTGGGCTCCGCGATAGCTTTGCAGCGTGCTTATGCCCATTTTCGAGAAGGTCTTGAGCAGGCCCTTATTGATGCCCTTGATAAAGTTCTTCTCGGCATGATTCGCGGAAACGCTGTGAGGCAGAAGGCCACGACGCTTGAGATCGTGAAGCGTTTCAATCGCGAGGTACGGATTGATTGCGCTGGCGCCGTATCCAATGAGCAGAGCAAAGTGCATCACTTCGCGAGGCTCACCGCTTTCGATAATGAGAGCCACCTGGGTGCGGGTCTTTTCCTGGACGAGCCGGTTGTGGACAGCCGCCATTGCCAGAAGGCTCGGGATTGGCGCGTAGGTGGAGTCAACGCCGCGGTCGGAGATGATGAGCAGCGTGTATCCGGAGGCGACGGCATGTGAGGCGCGGGCACTCAGCTCGTCGAGAGCTGAGTGAAGTCCTGCTTCGCCGTCAGCTGCGCGGAAGAGTGCCGGCAGCGTCGTCGCAAGCAGATCGCCGGAGGAGACGCGGCGAAGTTTTTCGAGATCGCGATTCGACAGGATTGGATGCGGCAGCTTCAGCGTGTGGCAATTTTCCGGATTCTCGTCAAGGATGTTGCGCTCGGTTCCGATGTAGCTGATGAGCGACATGACGAGTTCTTCGCGGATGGGATCAATCGGCGGATTGGTCACCTGTGCAAAGAGCTGCTTGAAGTAGTTGAAGAGCGGTTGGGGTCGATCGGAAAGACAGGCAAGAGGCGTGTCCGTCCCCATCGAGCCAACTGGCTCTTCTCCACGCGAGCCCATGGGCCCGAGAAGGATGCGGAGATCTTCTTCGCTGTAGCCGTAGGCGCGCTGCCGGCGAAGGAGTGTCTCTGGATTGGAAGCAATAACGCGCGATGGCTCCGGCAGAGCGTCGAGTATGACCTGCTGCTCCTTGAGCCAGTCGCCATAGGGCCGGCGCGCGGCGAGCGTCTTTTTAATTTCGGCATCGGAGATGATGCGCTTTTCAACCGTGTCGACGAGGAACATGCGACCGGGCTGAAGGCGGCCTTTTTTGCGAATGTCTTCAGCGGGGACGTCGAGGACGCCTGCTTCCGAGGCGAGGACGACAAGATCATCTTTGGTGACGATGTAGCGACCGGGGCGCAGACCGTTGCGATCGAGCGTGGCGCCGACTACGCGACCGTCAGTGAACGCGATTGCTGCAGGGCCGTCCCACGGCTCCATCAAGGACGCGTGGTACTCGTAGAAGGCACGCTTGTCCTCGTCCATGTCGGGGTTGCCGGCCCAGGCTTCAGGGATGAGCATGGCCATGACGTGCGGGAGCGAGCGGCCAGACTGGAAGAGGAACTCAACGGCGTTGTCGAGACCGGCGGAGTCGCTGCCCTCGGGCATGATGATGGGATAGAGATCGTTGATCTTGTCGCCGAAATGCTCGGTCTCGCAGACCGACTGGCGTGCGTTCATCCAGCTCACGTTGCCGCGAATGGTGTTGATCTCCCCGTTGTGCGCGACGTAGCGGTAAGGGTGCGCCAGCTTCCAACTGGGGAAGGTGTTCGTGGAGAAGCGCTGGTGAACAAGGCATAGCGCGCTGGTGACGAGCGGGTTTGCAAGCTCGAAGTAGAACTTCTCGATCTGCGGGGCGAGCATCAGGCCCTTGTAGATGATGGTGCGACATGAGAAAGAGGGAACGTAGAAGAACTCTTTTTCCTCAATTTCGGAGGCTGCTATCTCATTTTCCGTCCGGCGGCGGACGAGATACAGGCGACGCTCGAAGTCGTCTTCGCTCATTCCGTCGGGGCGGCCGACGAAAAACTGCTCGATATATGGCTGCGAAGCGCGTGCTTCGCGGCCGATGGCGTCCCCGTTGACGGGGGTGTCGCGCCAGCCGAGGACCTTCAGGCCTTCTGCGGCGGCCATGCGTTCGAAGACGCCTTCGCACTGCAGACGGCTGTGCTTGTCGACAGGGAGGAACACCATTGCGACGCCGTACTCGCCAGGGCCAGGCAACTGGATGCCGAGCTCACCGCATTCGCGCGCAAAGAAAACGTGCGGGATCTGGATCAGGATGCCCGCGCCATCGCCCGTTTCGGGATCGCAGCCCGCTGCTCCACGGTGGGTGAGATTAATTAGAACCTCGAGGCCTTTGCGGATGATGTCGTGGCTTTTTTCGCCGCGAATGCTTGCGACGAGGCCCATACCACAAGCATCGTGCTCATTCTGCGGGTGATAGAGACCCTGGGGATTGGGAATGCGATGGCGATAATCCGATGTCTGCATTGGTACCTTCTCTTATGGAATAAGGTCGTTCTGCAATCCAGTTGTGGTGAAACGGAAAAGACACAATCAGCGAGGCGTCACCAAATGGGAACAGCCGGTTAATCCAAGTGGCCTGTCGTGGCAGGCCGGTGCACACGGGGTTAGTCCTGAACTTTTAATGATAGCTGAATTTCGCTATCGTTTATCCCGAATTGCAGGATTCTTGAATTTCGAGCCACATTTCCACAGGTCCGCGCACGTTTCCCGCGAAAGCAGGAGTGAGAGCCGTCAGAGTTTGCAAATCAGCAGTTCGCGTTCGTAGATCATCTCTGGCGGGAGGTGATCGTGAAGCTCGATAAAGAGCTCTTCGTGTGCAATGACTTCTTTTCGCCAGGCGGCGCGGTCTACCTTCATGAGTTCGTCGAATTCTTCACGGGGGAAGTCGAGGCCGGACCAGTCGATATCTTCGTGACGCGGAACCCAGCCAACCGGCGTTTCGCGTCCTCGCCCGTGGCCGTGGACGCGTTCGACGATCCAGCGCAGTACGCGCATGTTTTCGCTGAAGCCGGGCCAGAGGAATTTGCCGTCCTCGTCCTTGCGGAACCAGTTGACCTGGAAGATGCGAGGTGTGGCGTCGAGGCCGCGTTGCATCTTGATCCAATGACGGAAGTAGTCGCCCATGTGATAGCCACAGAAGGGCAGCATGGCCATTGGATCTCGCCGAACTTTGCCGAGGGCACCGGCTGCGGCAGCGGTTGTCTCTGAACCCATGGTCGCGCCGATATACACACCGCTTGACCAGTTGAAGGCCTGGTAGATGAGCGGAAGCGTGTGGGAACGACGTCCGCCGAAGATGATGGCGCTGATGGGAACGCCATCCGGCGACTCCCAATCGGGATCCATGGTTGGACACTGAGAAGCCGGAGCGGTGAAACGTCCATTGGGATGTGCAGCGGTAGTGCCGTTCTTTTTGCCGATGGCGGGCGTCCACTTGTCTCCGCGCCAATCGATACATTCAGCCGGGGGTTTCTCCGTCATGCCTTCCCACCAGACACCGCCATCAAGAGTGAGCGCTACGTTCGTGAAGATGGAGTTGCGGGAAAGTGCAGCCATGGCTGCGGGATTCGTCCTAGCGCTGGTGCCGGGAGCAACGCCGAAAAATCCGGCCTCAGGATTCATGCCACGGATCTGACCGGTTGAATCGGGTTTCAGCCATGCGATGTCGTCGCCGACGGTAAGAACTTTCCAGCCAGGCATTGCCTTGGGAGGGATGAGCATGGCGAGGTTTGTCTTGCCACAAGCGGAGGGAAACGCAGCCGCGACATAAGTCTTTTCGCCTTCGGGGCTTTCTACCCCGAGGATGAGCATATGCTCGGCCATCCAGCCTTCGTCACGGGCGATGTTGGAAGCGATGCGAAGAGCGAAGCACTTCTTGCTGAGAAGGGCGTTGCCACCATATCCGGAACCATAGGACCAGATTTCGCGCGTTTCAGGGAAATGAACGATGTATTTGGTGTCGTTGCAGGGCCAGGGAACGTCTTGCTGTCCCGGCTTCAAGGGAGCGCCGACAGTATGCATACAGGGGACGACGCGCTTTTCATCCTTGTCGATTTCGGCGAAGACCGGAGCACCGATCCGAGCCATAATGCGCATATTGACGACGACGTATGCCGAATCGGTGAGTTGAACGCCGATGCGGGACATTGGCGATCCAACCGGGCCCATGCTGAATGGAAGAACGTACATCGTACGGCCCTGCATACAGCCTTTGAACAGCTGCTTAAGGCGGCGACGCATCACGTAGGGATCTTCCCAGTTGTTTGTCGGACCAGCGGCATCGCGAGACAGGGAGCAGATAAATGTGCGGTCTTCCACCCGAGCTACGTCGTTGGGCGAAGAGCGTGCGTAGAAGCATCCCGGCCACTTTTTCTTGTCGAGGCGGGTGAAGGTGCCGGCAGCGACGAGACGGTCGCAGAGGAAGTCGTACTCGGCTTGCGATCCGTCGACCCAATGGATGTGATCTGGGCGGCAGAGCTCCGCCATTTTCTCGACCCAGCGAACGAGGTGTCTGTTTGTAGTCGGGGGAGTTTTTATTGTAGAGACCTCGTGATTGGAAACGGCGTGCTTCATGTGGGTAATCGTGCTCCTGCCTATGTCTTACAGGCTATCGGACGAGCCGGGACAAATGGAAGGGTAAGGCTCTCAGATCCATCGGCCTTGGATGCTGGAGAAAGCAACGGCGGGAATTCCGAAGGTTGCCAGCTAGAACTCGTGGTGCTTGTCGATGATTTCGGCAAGGTTGTGGGGTTCGCTTTCGGCGTTGGCGGTTTCGGCCTGGCTGCGCACTTTTGCCACGGCGAGCCAGTTATCTTTGTGCGGCTGGTCGGCGATCCAGGGTGGGAGCGGCATGCACAGGTGATCGCTGAGAGCCGCTGCATAGCCCTCGTAGAGATCCCGCAAGTTTCGAAGGCGCTGATAGGACTGGTCATCGCGGCAGACGCTGACACCGCTCTGACAGAGCAACCTATAGAGTTGCTCGTACCTTTCGGGTGGCAGGCGGTCTGGTATGTTCGCCGCGGGTTCGAGGGAGAAGACCTGCGCGAGATCGACCATCGCATGTCTGGCCATCGCGAAGGTGAGCTGGGCCTGACGGGCTTCGTGGCCGCGAACGCCCGCAATGAGCAGGGCAGAAGTGTCGAGAATTGCGGTGAGAGCACCTACCCAACTCTGGTGCGTATGCTGCGAGCGGTAATAGCAGAGCAACGTGTAAGAGATATGACTCTCGAGCAGTTCCGCCGACCATCGCTCCCATTCAGAAAGAAGGCGTGAAATCTCTTCTTCTGAACCATGGTAGGAATGCCGGCGCATGAGCTCGGCCGCGGTGGGTGGAGACCCTGCTCGGGCGTCGAGGAGCGAAATGCTGACTTCGCGTCGGGAAAAAGCGCCATAGAGAACCGGGAAGTAACCCATGACGACAGCTAGGAAGCCGAACCCTGTACCTGCTTCCAACGTGCAAAGAACCCGGGCGATCTGCCCGTGGGGCGTGACATCTCCAAGGCCAAGTGTGAAGAAGTTTGTTCCGCTGACGTAGAGGTCGGAGAAGTAACTGAGCTGACGGGAGGAATCGTTGAACGGGTTGCCGAGCGAGTAGTAGATGAGCGAAAAACCGAAGACCATGCCACAAGCCCAGACGATTAGAAGAAATATCAAGGAAAGCGGGCCATAGAAGCTGAGTGCAGTTTCGCGCTTTCGGGGATGGCGGATCGAAAGCGCGAGCGCCCGCCAAGGCATCCACGTTGCGATGTAGAAGAGACGAGTAAGACGGAGGCGGCCGGCAGCACGCCGTGGGAGAATCACGGTCTGAAAGGCATCGAGCAAGACGACAAGAATGCAAATAATGCCGGCGATTGTCGTCAAGATTCGCATCGATCTCCCTCGAGGAAAACCATCGTTCGTGAGATCACTGTATCCTATGCCGGTGGAGCGAAAACTCGCCTATGGCTGAGGTCGGCAAGGCGCTTTTGGGACTAGGTGCGGTACTGGTGATCGTGGGTGCCGGGCTGATGCTCGCTGCGCGATTCGGCTTACCCCTTGGGCGGTTGCCGGGCGACATGTCATATCGAGGAAAGAATGTATCCATCTTCTTTCCGCTGGGTACTTCGATCCTTTTGAGCGTTGCCCTGTCTGTGATCCTCTATTTGATCTCGCGGTTTCATCGTTAGGCGTTGGGACTTTTATCCCTCTGAAACGGCACGCCCCGGAGCGAATACGCTGCGGGGCGTGGAAGGTGAAGCGGGGCAGGCAGAGTTACCGCTTCACAATCTTCTCGAGTCGAGCATCTGTCCAGAGGATCGCGAACTCCTGATCCTTGTAGACGCGGGCCATCTCCGGGAAGCGCCCATCTCTGGCACGCTTCAAATATTCAAGTGCCCCATCGATATTTCCACGCTTCGCGTAGGCTTTCGCGATCAGGAAGTTCACGCGTGCCCGCTGTTCGGGAGTACTGACGCGGGCTGAAACGCCGCTCGTGCTCTCAGTGAGGATGTCCGCGTCGAGTTCGAGAGCGCGGGCGTATTCCGTCATCGCGCGATCGATCTGGTTCATGCCCATCCACGCCTCTGCGAGGTTGAGATGGGCGGGTGCACTGGACTCATCGAGTTCGAGGGCCTGCTTGAGGTATTTGACGGCGTTCTTGTACTTCTTGTCGAGGTACGAGACGGCGCCAAGGTTATTGAGTGCCGAGATGTTGCGAGGGTCGTATTTGAGAGCCTGGCTGAAGTGCTTGCGCGCTGGCCCGCGATCTCCGAGTTTCAGCTCGGCAATGCCCATTTTGTTCAGGATTGCGGGGTTGCGAGGATCGGCTCGCAATGCCTGCTGATAGTAAGAAATCGCCATATAGAAGTTGTTGTGGACGCGTTCGAGGTCGCCCTTCATTTCAGCGGTCTTGGCAATTTGAAGCTGGTCGGGCCTTGGCAGGTCCAGAGACGACTCCGCTCTGGTGATCGGCGCGAAAAATGCAAGGCTGGTGGCAGCAAGGACGGCAAAGAGTCTAAGCATGGTCTTTCCTCCTCCACGAAGCATTTCGCTCAATCCAGGTGTCATGGCCTGCTGCGAATTGCTTGATGTCGAAACCAAGTAGACGTCAGGCGGACGACGCCAACAACGCTATACCTGCTACCTGGGAATATTTGGACGTTACATACCTGTTGCCTCGGACCTATCCTTCGATATACGTGCAGGTTGCGAGGGGGTGCGGTCGAGGCTACCGGGAGGTTTGCGGTGGCATTAGCCGGGGGTTAAACCCCGTTACACCGGTTTTGGGGGCCGCTAACTACACGGTTACTACCGCCTGATAACAGGAAACTGGAACTAATATGGGGGCGGCCACGAATATGTATAGCAGGACTCGTGGCTGAAAGCATGGTTGAGATGACCGCTGCACGCGCAGAGCCGGTCGAGGTGGCATTGCAACGCGACGAACTGCAAGCAGTTCTCCGGTCGCCGGAGTTCGTGCGTGCGCCCCGGCTTGCTCATTTGCTTTCGTATTTGTGCGAAAAGCTGTTCGCGGGCGAGGCGAACCAGATCAAGGAATATTCGATCGCGCTGGAGGTCTTTAATAGAGCAGCGTCATTTGACCAGGATTCAGATTCGATTGTGCGCGTGGAGGCCAATCGGCTGAGGAAGCGGTTAGCCGAGTACTACAGCGGTGACGGTTCATCGCATGCGCTGCAGATCACGATTCCAGTGGGGCAGTATGTGCCTCGGTTCGAGCCGCGCAGGATTGAGACCACTGATGCTGTGACTACGCCGGCTTCGCCCGCCACGAGCCCTGCGGCAAAGAGGTGGCCACCTTCGGTGCGAGTCATCCTGATTGGAGGAGGTGTCGCAGCTCTAGCCATCGCGGTGCTCTGGATTGCATATGCGACGGCGAGACATCGGACGCAACAGACCGCAGCGGCTCAGTCCGATGCAGTGGGAATACCGAGCGGTGTTCCGGATGGTCAGTTCGGACCGCCGGGGGGCGAAGAAGTTCGTATTCTCGCGGGCGCTGCTCGCAGCCTGGTGGATCATGCAGGGAAGTTGTGGAATGGAGATACGGAGTTCACGGGCGGAACTGCGGTCAGGAGTACGGCGCAGCACGTTGCTCGGACATTGGAGCCGGGGTTCTACAAGACAAGCAGGCAAGGACAATTCCGCTATGACATTCCACTTAAACACGGAATCTATGAGCTCAGGCTGCATTTCGCCGAGACAACCTACACTCCCGACACAACAGGCGCGGGCGGCGAAGGAAGCCGCTTGATGACGATTAAAGCAAACGATCAGATCCTGCTCAGTCACTTCGATGTCGTGGGAGATGCCGGAGCCAGCGGAATGGCTGACGTAAAGGTCTTTGCCGGGCTGGAGCCAGCCAGGGATGGTGCATTGCACCTGGAATTTGCGGGTGAAGACGGCAAGCCGGCAATGGTTTCCGCGATCGAAATCGTACCGGGTGTGAAGGGCCGCATCCGTCCAATAAGGATTCTGGCAAGACAATCGCCCTACTACTCGAACGACAGCCATTGGTGGAGTCCTGATAACTATTTCGAGGGGGGACAGCTGGCTTCGTACGCGCAGGAGGTTACGGGAACAGATGATCCGGAGTTGTACGAAACGGAGCGCTGGGGCAATTTCTCCTACGCGGTGCCGGTATCGTCGGGCCGATATTCAGTGGTGCTTCACTTCGCGGCTCGGCGCAGCAATCCGGGAGAGCCCTCTCAAGAGGCGGCTGAGCACGTGACGAACATCTTCAGCGTCTTCTGCAATGGCAGGGCGTTGTTGGAGAACTTCAATCTCGCCCTCGAGGCGGGGAACTCGGACGTGGTGATCAAGCACTTTTCACAACTGGAGCCGACTGCGCAGGGCAAGCTGCTGTTTAGTTTCGTTCCTGTCTCTGGCCATGCGACTCTGATTGGGCTCGAAGTTCTGCCTGAAGGCAAGTAGGATTCTTTCCGTCACCGATATAGAACTCCAAGCAGTCTGTCACCGAGCTATTCGGGGTAGCTTTCGCCCGGTTTCGAGACGCGAATGTAGTGGTCGGTGAATCGGGCATGACCACCTGGAAGTTCAACTTTCGGCATGTGGCAACTGGCGCAGTTCGACTTCGCGATGGGGCAGGACTTCACGTTGTGTGCGGCTGACTGAGCATTGGTGTTGCTGTGGCAGACAAGGCACTTCGAATCGTAGAAGGCAGCACTTTGGTTGAGCGACTGATGCGGATTGTGGCAAGCGGTACAACTGATCCGGGGATCGTTGCCGACGAAGCACTTGCTCAGAGCGAGACGATAGGGCTGAAAGCGGACAAATGCCGGTCCGTGCCAGCGGTTGCGCATAACAGTGTCAAAGGTGCGATGGCACTTGCCGCAGAAGTTGGAGATCTGCTCGGCATCGAGATGCTTGAGTGAGGGCGGAAGGGTCTTGAAGTTATCGCGAGCGGCATCTGCCATGTGCTGGTTGGAGCCGTCGTGGCAATGTTCGCAGCCGAGTCCAGGCGTGATCTTCGAGGTCACTAGTTTCTCGCCGACTCCGGTTGCGTGGCAGTCGAAGCAGGCGCGTGATTCCCAGACAGGAAGCCGTCGGCCCATCGCTTCTTCAAGGGTGTGCGGTGTGATTTGCTGATCACCCGGTGTTGTGGCGAGAGTGTTCTCGCGAGGGAAGTAGCTTACCAGGCTCTCGAAGAAGTGGCCGTCTTTCTCGAGGACCCAGGTCTGAGTGTGCTGGCCAAAGATCCAGTGAATAGGCAGAGTGAGAGTCTCAGTTCCGTCGGTGACTGAATATGTGCTATGGCCATTTCGCGTCTGGACGGTGTAAGTGTAAGCACCAAGCGTGACGGTGAGATCGGGATGAGCGGAGAGTAGCGGATTCGCGCCATCCGGTTCCATGGCGTGACGCATCGGCGCGGTACGGAAGGAGTTGACGACTCCTGCGTGACAGGTGCCGCACCTTGGACTTGCATCCTGGTCGGCTCGCGCCTGCGCGGTCAGCGATGGCAATCCGAGGATGCAAAGCAGGCCGACTAGCGCAGAAGTCAGAGCGAGGTTGGCGACGCGACGGCCGCTACTTCGACAGGTCGCGGCAGATTGTACGCTCACGTGCTTCCTCCTCTCTGTTGCCGGTATGGGAATAGATGGACGCGAGACCAAGATGAGCCTCAAGATCTTTTGGGTCGCGTTCGATCGCCTTGTTCAGGAGATCGGCGCCGTGGCTTATATCACCGGTTTCGGCGAGCGCGCGTCCAAGTGCGACCTGCGCGATATGGAGATTGGGATCCGAGTTGTATGCCAATTGCGCGGGCGGTAACGCGTCGCTGAATCGGCCTTCGTAGATGAGAGTCAGAGCGAGGAGCGCCTGAGTTTCGCTGGTTGGTTTGACCGCAAGTTCCCGCTGGAACTGATCCCCAGCCATTGCCGGGTCGTGCGGAAACAGCAGATAGCCATAGCAGAAGTGGATACCGGCGCGATCGGGATACTGTGCAAAGAGATGGCTGAAAAGCTGGTCGGCCTGTTCGTCATCGCCCGAGAGGAATACGTAACCAGCGTGTCCCACGCCTTGATAGAACTCCCTGTCGGAAGAAGCAACGTCTGCTGGGAAGGAGTTTGAGCGCATTCCCGCCAGACCAATGGCTACGAATAGATCGGGAGCTTCGGCCTTGAGCTTCGCGAGAGCGGTGTATTGGACGAGGGCATCTTCGAAGCGGGAGGCATGAGAGAGAAGGAGAGCAAGGTGGAAGCGAATGATCTGCTCGTTGCGAGGTTCATTGGCTGCACCGTGAGCGACTGCCTGGTCCAGATCGCGGAGCGCATTTTCGTAGTCAGCGGTTTCGTATTCGCACAGCCCGCGCAACGCCATTGCGGGAACTGCAGTTGGAACAAGTTGCAGGAGGTGAGAGAAAGCGTCGATTGCGCCTGCGTACTGGTTGGAAGTGTATTGAAGGATTCCGAGATACCACCAGCCTTCCTGCCAGCTGGGGTTGAGTTGTTCGGCCTGGGTATATAGGTCGATGGCCAGGGGAAGGTTTTGCTGGTCTCGAGCGGCCGCGGCTCGGGCGGCGAGATCGCTGAACTCTGCTGATTGTGCTGTCGAGATTGCAGGCAAAGAAAGGAGGGCTGCAGCGAGTGCAAAGCTGAAGAGGCATCGAGAGGGCGAATTGACCAAGACGGGGAGAGCCACTGTGCTCGGATGTGAAAAGTATCTTGATTACGGCGAGGGGAAACGGATTATGGGCACACAGCCGAGCAGTGCCAGCACGCTCTTTCGCCAGGACTCATGGTAGCAGGCGAGTGATTCAGAACACCTGCAGGCGAACGGGCGATCGTCGGAAAAGTTCTGGAACCTAGTCTCTGGGAGTTCAAAGATTGAGCCGCGCGGTTTTGAGGGCCCTCGAGTCTCGGCATTTCAGTCTTGCTGGATAGGGATGCGGTGAGATGAAAAGCTGAGGGACAGTGGAGTTGATTCCGCATTCATACTGTGGCACGTTGTGAGTAGACGCCCGCGCTTCCCAACTGCCTGGGCGCGTTTCCCCCGCGCCCGATGCCTTCTTTCCCAGGGATTTCTCCCAGTTGCTCTTCCACAGATTCAGGTTCATGATGTCGGCATTGGCGTCTGATGTGTGTGTTCGCCACCGAAGCTCCCGAAGGAGCATCCTCCACGGGCTGGCGTCCCGAGCCAGAAGGTTGACGCCAGCCCGCGGTTGTTCCATGTTCGTTTCGTCTCATGACTTTGCAACGACCAATAGGTGACCTTCGCGCTACCGCCATAACCGGAATCGTGTATGCGGATTGGTCGAACGGTGTATTCGAATCAGAGAATTAAGGGATAGGCTTTCAATCAGAGCAAGTGTCTGGCATTCGGGCCTTGAGTGACTCGGAAGAGCGAGTCACCTGAAGTCTGGTGTGCTTTTCTGTGGTTTTGGCATTCGGATAGCCCGCTGCGAAGCGGGCTTTTCTTTTTTCCCGGTGATTTTCCAGTGCTTTGAACGGCTTACCCAAGCCTGTAAGTCATTGTTTCATTTAGAAATATAGTTCCGAATGCCGGCTTTCGGCCTTTGCCCCGAGTGCCTTCGACCAATTGGGCATGCAGGCGCGAGGCGAGGCGATATGCAAATACTCGAAGCGCCACTATCGCGGCGGGGTGCTGAGGGCGAGAGTCTGAGGTCGATGTGGGCTGATGCGGTCCGCCTGTTTTGCGTAAAGGATGAATCCCCGGCTCTCAGCTTCGGAGGCAAACGCGGAGAGGTGGTCGCCTGCGAAGGGGAGTGACAACCTCGTCTCCACTTCGCCCAGAGCCAATCGCGTCTCGCATTCTGCAGTGTAGAAGTGAAGTTGATGAGCCCGCTGAAAGAGGCTGGTAAGTTTCCGTTGAACAGCGCGCAGGGTTTCGCGACCTGAGTTTCCCTCAGGCGCCTCAGCCGCTTTGGCACGGAGTTCGAGAGTTTCGAGGGGAATGGAAAAGACGGGGAAAGGGCCGGTCTCGATGAGGGTGCGCGCGTGCTGCAGACTGGCGACGGCCTCCGATATCTTCTTCTGCGCAAGGAGTGCCCTGGAAAGCGCTAAATAAGCGCCGAATTCCTCACCGGCATTCTTGTCTTTTTCGAACAGTGCGATCACGTCCCGCAACTGATGCTCGGCCTGTTCCGGATGTCCGCGTTCGATTTCAAGCTGAGCGAGCGCGACCTGCTGGTTGGTTGGGTACCCGTTGGCTCCCTTTAGAAGTTGAGCCGCTTCTTCATAGCTTTTCTGGGCGGCATTGAAGTCGCCTTGTTGACGCTGAATATCGCCGAGGCCGGAGAGCGCATTTGCATTCTGCCATGGATCGACACCGGTGGCGTGAAGCGATTCGATCTGTGGCCTCACCTCGGTCGCTGCATCGTGGAGATTCCCGGTGATCATGAGAAGGTTCGCATGAGCAATGTGGGGATACTGATCGAGAGCAGGTTTCGCGGCGTCATCGATTTCCCATGCCTGGCGATAGAGTTGATCGGCTGTCGAGAAGTTGCCGCGCGTGCCTTCGATGTCGGCGATGTTGGCAACGGCGATGCCGAGGTTGATGCGATCGTTGACGGCGACGAAGTTCTTCCTTGCCTCTTTGTAGGTCTCTTCGGCCCTGGTCCACTGACCCTGGGTTTCGTAGATGAGCGAGAGATTGTTGAGGGCTACGCCGACACCTTCGTAGTCTCCGCCGGCGCGCAGCATGTTGATTGCCTTGTCGTAGAGCGGAATGGCCTGGAGTGGATGGCCTGTAAGCCGTTGGTGTTCGGCCATGAGTTGAAGGACACCGCCGGCATAATCGAGATTACCGGCAGCAGAGAAAATGTCGTACGCTTCGCGGCATTCGGGCGCATCCTGAAGGTGTTTCGGGTTGAGATAGCAGAGGCTTTGCTCAGCTCTGGCATAGACCTGGCGCTTATCCTGCGCGATGGCCTTCTGGGCGGCACTGCGATAGAGTTTCTCAGCCGCGCCCAGATCGCTGGACATCATCAGGATTCCTTCACGCAGATCAACCATGGGGTCGTCGCGTAGCGGAGAAGGAAGCTTGCGGAGACGATGAATGGTCGCAAGAGATTCTTCCGGACGATAGGCGTCGCGTTGAAGTTTTGCAAGCTGGAGTCCGTAATCAAGGTTGTCGGGGTAGAGATCGAAGAGGACCCGATATATATCAGCGGCTTTGCCGCGTTCGCCGAGGGCCTCATCGTAGGTTGCCTCGATCTGCATGCGCTGTTCACGAGTCAACCCGGAAGAAAGGTCGACGCCGCGTTTTGCTTCTGTCCGCGCCGTATCGAAGTGACCCATGAAGAGATCTGCTCGCGAGAGCATCGCGTGGGCGAAGGGGAAGCCGGGTTCCGCTGCTGTTGCCTGTTCAAACAGACCGCGCGCGGCTGGGAAGTCGTTCGCTCGCAACTTGGCAAGACCGAGAGAGTAAAAACGCGCGGCCTCAGCATTGGATGGGAGGCTGGCCTGTGCTGCGATCTGATCGTCATCGGCAGCGGCCTTGATACCGAGCCGGGTGCGAAGCTTTTCGCCCGCGCGCGAGACGATGCCGAAGAGATCTTCGACTTCGCCGCGTTCTGCTATCTCACTGAGGACCTCTCCTGAGGCGCAGTCCTGAAGCCGAAGATCGAGGCGCAACTGGCCATGCCCAGCGGCGCCAAACCTTGTGTAGGAGCCGAGAACGATCAGATCGGCACCGAGTGCGTTGCGAATGCGAGATGTCGTCGACTTATTAAGCGAGTTGGTTTTGGCCCACGGAGAATATGCATTCAGATTGGCAACATCCTCAGCGGAGACGAGACGGAGCTCGTCGCCGCCGGCCAACTCGGTGCTCAACATCTCGGAGATGGCTGTACCGAGCCAGGTGTCCGTGGGAGATGGGGAGAGGTTCTGGAAGCCCAGAACCGCGATAGATCTGCGGAGATGAACCTGAGAGACAGGAGAGACACTGGACGCAATCGCTGCGGATTTGACGTGAGTGTATTGCTGCCAGCCGACTGCGGCGGAGACGATGAGGAGCAGGGTCACTGCGGAATAGAAGATAGCCGAGAGCAGATGACTACGTTTAAGGGCCGGAGGAGGCTGGACTTCGACGTGGGCCGCAGGAAGCGGATTGATGAACTCCGCGGATTGGGGTGGTTGCTCGCGTACTGCAATGACTGGCGCGATGAAGCGGTAGCCGTGGCGGGGAACAGTTTCGATGAATCGGGGATTTTCAGGGCTGTCATCGAGAGCGGCGCGAAGTTTCTTGAGGATCACATTAAGGCTGCCATCGAAGTCGACAAACGTGCCTTCCGGCCAAAGATGAGTTCTCAGCTCATCGCGGCTGACGATTTCACCGGGACGTTGAAGCAAGACTAATAGGACGCGAAAAGGCTGATCCTGGATTTTGATGCGAACGCCGCTACGGGTCAGAGTGTTGTGAGCGACGTCTGCTTCAAACAAGCCGAATCGGAAGCTGCGGGCAGGGGAAGTTGCTGATTGCATCGCGGACCGACCGAGAAGAGATGGGCCATAGTAGCACGAGAAAACTCAGCTGGTCAGCAAACGGAATAAAGCGAAGCTTGGCAAGAACTTAGCAAGTCAGCTTCGTTTCAGCCTCGATTCTTTTGACCCGGCTCCGAAACCGACGTATATCTGGGGCGCATCGGATCTCAGCACCGGTTAAGTCTGACGATCCAGACAGAGCTGACCGTTTGAATCTCGGAAATACCGGATGCCTGGGAATCTCGTACGAAAATTCCAAACGAATGAAACGTTCGTCGTGAAGACTTCACCAGATGGTGTGAATTGATACCGGCCCTACGGGGGCCAGGTTGCCTTGTTTGCACAAAGAGATTGGTTTTGGGAGGAGCAAAAGATGTCGAACCGTCGTTCACGATGGCCGAACCTGATTTGCTGTTCAAGCCTCGTTCTGTTGTTCGTGAGCGGCGGGCTAGCCCAGTCGGGCAAGACGCTGACGAACGCGGATGTCATGGAGATGGTGAAGAAGAAGCTGCCGGAATCGGTGATCGTTACGGCGATTAAAACCACGCCGGGAAACTACGACACGTCTGCGGGCGAGCTTATTCGACTCAATGGAGCTGGCGTAACGGAGAACGAACTGAATGCCATGCTGGCGGTTGGCCACAAAGAAGGAGAAGCGCGTCCCGCAAGCACGAGTACGGATGCTTCGAGTGGCGGCGGTTCTGTGAAGTCGAAGATGCCCAGCGTGGTGGTGAACGAGGGGAAACGATCGTCGGAACTGAAGCTGGAGAGGACCCAACTGGCGCAGACGAAAAACAAGCCAACATCGATGGGCAGCCTGGCGGGAGATTCCGCGGTGACGCATGCGATGCAGGCAGGGATCAACACCGCCAGCTGGGATGCCGCAATGCATATGAATTCGGCGGTGGGCGGAACGGGGATGCTGGAGGGCGGAAGCATCGTCTCAGGGATGCTGGCGCACCGTACGCCGACGGTGACGTATGTGTGGGGCGTGTCAGGCGTGGCGTCAGGAAACGTGGTGCATAGCGCATCGCCGAGTTTCGATGTTGACTTTTCGCGCACACCGGGGGTGAGCCCGGATGACTATGAACCGGCGATTGTGAAGCTCACTCCAGCCCAGAATTCCTGCCGCATTGTGGGAGCGACGCAGGCGAAGGCGGATGCGAGCGCGAGTGCGGCGGCGGACTGGCAAGTCTATTCGCACTACCTGGAGGAGCGAGTGACTACGACTCCGCAAAAGCTGGGTGCGGGCCGGTTCAAGGTCGCGGTTTCGCAGCTGCTGCCCGGAGAGTATGGAGTGGTGCTGCGACCGGTCTCGAAGACGAAGAAGTTTTCGGGCGGCGATGTGGCTCGTGGCCAGGGCGATGGGCTGATGTTCGACTCAATCTGGACGTTTCGGGTGGCTGATGACGCGCAGTGATCGGCGACGGGAACCCAAGAGGATGCGTGTGAACCGCGTTTGGTCGAGGCATGGTGCGGCGTTCGTGACGGCTGTGCTGTTGTTTGGCGCGGGATGCAAGCAGGAAGTTCCGAAGGGAACCGTTCAGGTTTCGTCGCAAACGCAGAGCGGGATAGCGGCAGCGGGGCAAGGGAAAAGCACGCCGATGGCTTCGCATGCATCGGGATATGCGCATGTGACGTATCGGCCGAACGTTCGCACGATGGAGAAGGAGGAAGGGAAGAAAGCGCTCATCGGAATCAGCAGCAATGGCGCAAGCTTGTTGTTTGATTCGGCAAATGCGACGGCGCGGTCATTGCGTGCAGGAGATGTACTGCTGATCAAAGGGCTGATGGCGCGCAGCGTACTTGGGGCAGAGACGACTCCGGAGGGAGTGGTGGTGCTGACGCAGCATGCGCTGCTGACGGACGTGGTGCAGGACGGGGAGATCAAAATTCAAGCTCCGGTGCATTTTGGCGCGCTGCAGCGGGCTCAACTGAAGGAGCCGGCGCAGCCGCTGCCGCAATGGCTGGACTTGCTGGCTACACCAGCGTATGCGCAGAGCCCCACGGGCGAGATGGCGAAGAGCGCCGAGGCAAAAGGCACGATGGACGCGTACGGAAACATGGTGAAGGGCGCGTTCAAGTCGGTAGTGAGCGGATGGGATACCGAGTTTAGGGCCACGCCCAGCGAGGGCCGGACGGATCTGGATATCACGCTGACGAGAAATGTGGGCGGTTTTATCGCGCTGATCACGGGGAAAGGCTTCATTTCGAATTTTCAGTTTGATTCGCAAATTGATATCAAGCAGAGCGTGTTGCAGAACATGGACACGAACTTCAGCAATCTGAACGGGAGGATGGATTTCCAGTGGCAGGTTGCGAAGAATACGGGCGGCGTAATGGCAGAGGAGAGCAGGATCAAGCTGCCTGGAGCGATCGAGGTTCCGCTGTCTGAGTTTCTTGAGGGGCTTCCGCTGTATCTCGAAGTGAGCGGGGCAATCCTGATTCATCCGGCGATTACGGGAGGGAGCGAGATCTCGAAGGGGAATTTCCGAATCGACTACGACGGAAGCCAGCACTTCACGATTAGTCGCGGAACGGTGAACGCAAATGGCACGATGGGCGGCGATGTACAGCTAGGCGATCACCAGGATATTTCGCCAACCGCGCCGTTGGGGCTGGTGGTGGCGTTTGCGGCGCCGAGGGTTGAGCTGACTTTTGGATTGAACAAAATCTACGACGAGAGCGAGATCAAGAAAGCAGCGGAGATCGTGGACAAGCTTGCCGACGTTGTTGCCAAGCATCTGCTGAGCCCGGAGAAGTATGCGGACTACCAGAAGAACGGGCTGCACCTTGGCGATGTCTTTAAGAACGCCTTGTCGACGGATGGAGCGGCTTTCTTCCAGATGGTCGGCACTTCGGCGTCGAGCTTCACGGGGTTTTCGGCCATCAGCCCGTGTTCGCGCTACGACCTGAGCCTTGTTGGCGTGGTAGGCGCCTCTGCCGAAGTGTGGGGTAAGAACGTAGGGACGCTCTCCAAAGAGATCTTCAAGAAGAGTATGAGCAGGGTGGATCCGCCCGGGATGCGGCTCTGCGAGGACATCGGGAAAAGCTGAGAAAAGGAGCGAGAGACATGGCGTTTTGCGGGAATTGCGGGGCAACACTGAAAGAGGGAAGCGGCTTCTGCGGCGGATGCGGAAAGCCAGCCGGCGTGAGTGCTCAGCCATCTGTTGCAGCGATGGCGGAGCCGCCGGCTCCACAAGCGTCGATACAAGCTGCGGGGAACGCCGGTCAGACAGGCTGGACGCCAGTGAATGCGCCGCAGCCGATGCAGACGGCTTCTCCGCGGCCCGATTCGATGGCGTGGTCATCAGTGCCGAACCAGATGCCGCCGACACAGAATGCGGGATGGAGTTCAGTACAAGCGCAGCCCGCGGCAGCGCCATCTGGTGCGGGACAGAGTTGGAGTCCTGCTCCACAGGGCGTGGCGGCTGCTCCGGCAGGTGCGGCGGTTGCGAGCACGGGGTTGACGCGCAACATGGCCGGGGCGCTGGCCTATTCGCTCGGAATCATCACGGGCATTCTCTTCATGGTTCTTGAGCCGTACAAGCGAGATCGCTTTGTACGGTTCCACGCGATGCAGTCGATTTTGTATTTCGTGTTTGCAGTGGCATTCAGCATTGCGTGGAGCATCGTGGTGGGAATCCTGATGCACCTCAGCGGCTGGTTCTTCTTTGTCGCGTTTCCGATCAGGCTGATCATTTCGCTGGCAATGTTCGGGCTGTGGCTCTACGTGATGTTCCAGGCCTACAACGAGCGCGAGTTTCGCATACCAATTCTTGGGGCGATTGCGAGCAAGCAGGCTGGAGTTTGAGGAAAGGGGATCGCATGGGCGTTGGCAAGAAGGTGTTGGCGAGTTTTCTATTGGCGGCGCTTGTTGCTGCCGGTTGCAAATCGCATGGAAAGGTAAAGGCTGAGTCGGAAGGGGCCGCGAATGTGAATGCGCAGTCTCAACCGTCGAAGCCGATTGGCGGTACCTACTGCCTGGAAACCTATGCAGAAAGCGCGGCTCAGGCGAACAAGGTTCATTTTTCCTATAAAGAGAACAAGAGTGATGGCTCGTTTAAGGACTACGAGGGAGACCTCGCCGGCGACAGCCTGGACTCGAGTGTGCATGAGAAGCGAGTGGCGAGCGATATGGACCGGGAGATGGCAAAAGATCCGAAACTCGGCGCCCCGCCGGTTGTAGACGGGTTTGTCGAGAACACGAGGACACTGCACTCGACACGGAGCGATCGTTCGGGATGGGTGATGGGATCTGGCGGGCAGGTGCAGGCATTTACGCCGTGGAGCCTCTTCATCGCCAAGCCAACTGTAAAGCAGGTTGGGAACGAGAGCGTCGCAGGCGCGGATGCGGTGAAGTATGCGGTGGATACCGACGGGCAGGGACAACTCGAGAAGATGCCCCTGACGATGACGGGCGCGATCAAGGATTACTCAATCAAGGGAAGTGCGTGGGTGGACAGCAAACAGGATTGCATTCTTCAGTACAACATCGACTACAACGAGGTGCTGAAGGATGGGAGCGAGCGGAAGACGCACTACGAGGGAAGTACAACGAAGCAGTGAAGTCGAGAACGACGACAAATGCGGTCGGGAGTGTTGCTGTGAATGGTGACCCCGGGAAGATTCGAACTTCCGACACGCAGTTTAGGAAACTGCTGCTCTATCCACCTGAGCTACGGGGCCACGAAACCTATGGGCTGAAGCCGTCTCTACGATTTTACCCGGAATAGGCGCAGGGTACCCGGTCAGGGGGAGTGGAGGTTTCCCAGGTCTCCGAAAGAAGGGGACATGAGGCACTCGGCGACGTCGAACACGGTCCCAGACAGATCTGGGATGGGCAAGTAGTGGTCTCCCAGGTCTCCGAATCGAGACCTGGGGCACCCGGCTTTGTGGCCCAGACAGGTTGGTTGAATGTGGCTATCCGAGCTGTCCGAAGTAGAAGAGGGCGGCGACCAACGCGGAGACTGCAGCGGTACCGAATGCGAATCCCTTGAGAGAAGGTGAGGGTGGGTTAAGAAGGAGCTTTAGGCCAAGTGGGACAAACGCAACACAGAGGCCGGTCGCCGAGACGACAGACATCACTGAGCTACCCTTGAGTACTCCCATCATGAGAGCAGACATCATTGCTAACGCTGCGGACTGAATGGGCCCGAGTGTTCGCGAGAGATATGTACCGATGGCGAGCAAGATCCAGCCAAGCAGGATCGTTGCGTTGAGAGCTGAGACAACGTGGAAGGATCCGTAGGACGCTCCGACAATTTTTGTAGCGTTCTGGACTCCTTCGATCCGCGTGACTTGAAACGCGAGGTAGTCGGCGCCGGCGTGAAATGTCCGTGCGAAGAGACCAAAGATGACGAATGAACCGCTCCATGCCGCCCATCCAGGTCTGGTGCGGGAGATCAGGCGTGCAACGGTGACTACGGCGGGCCATAACAAAATATTCCCGGCGAGGAAGCAGTTGTAGGCAGCGGTCATGAGCCGCGGATGATCAGAGTAGGCGGCGAGTTGTTGCGGGAAGAAGAAGTGGAACTGGATCCGTAGCAGGATCCCGACGAGGACGAGCAGGGGCGCGAGGATTAAGGAAGCTGCACCCAGCCATCTGCCTGGAAATCCGGAGAGATCGCGCGAGGCGATCGCGCCTGGGTCGCTCGGCTGTTGGATCTTGTTCTTCATGGAAGTTCATTGTTGAGGACGCTTGGGAACAGGGTCTGGTTAACAGATCCAGAGTTGCGCCAAGCGAAATTGCTATCGATGGAGGACGCGATCGAGGATTTTTCGGGCGAGGATTACGGAGTCAGAGATTGCTGAAACAAGCCTGGGGGTGGGACGGCTGATGTCTTCGCGGGCGGTGCGGACGGCGGCGATGATGGAGGCCGCGATGACGAGTGTGGATGCGAAGCGATCCTGCTTGCGGCGCTCGTCCTCTTCGCGGGCGATGGCTCTTTTCATCTCTCCCATATCAGCGAAACCCCGACTGTGAGTTGACCTGCTTGCGGGTGAGGAGAAGGTGCGAGAGGCGGCCGCGGAAGATTTCGGGTGGGAGATAGGACCGACGCTGTCCGCAGAGGGGGCATTGGGCGACGATCCAGGTGTCCGGCATGGTCATGATGGGGGCGGGGATGTTTTCGCCACAGCTCTTGCACTGGACCGTAAAGTCGCAGATACGGGATTCAGGTAGCTGCCACACAGGGACAGTATAGGCGAAGAAAAGGCGAATATTTGCACAAAGGCGATGGGCAGGAAAGAAGACTCCGAGCCGGGGCGTGGGGTCCCAATCCATCGCACGAATAGCGTTGTGCGATGGACTGGACAAGATGCCTGTGTCAGTTGGGGAGCAGACCGTAGACGTCGAGTTCGCCGGGGGTGGTGGTGGTGTGGCCAGTTTGTTCGCTATCGTCGCCGCGGGTTCCGACAAAGACTTTTCCGTTGGCGACGGTGGGGACGGTGAATTTGACTGCGAGGCCGGCGGTGTTTCCGGAACCCTGGGAGCTGTTCCAGAGTTCGGTGCCGAGGTTGGTGGCGTCGTAGGCGTGAAGGACGGTTGGTCCGCAGCCGGGGGACTGGTCGGTGCAGTACTGAGTGTTGTCGAGGGCCCAGACGATGGCGTTGGAGTTGTCCGGCATTGTCGATATGGACGGAGTCGAACCGGGGAAGCCGTAGGTAGCGACAGAAGTGGATGTGGGCGTGGGATTGATCTGGTAAGTGGAAGAGCTCAACGTGAACTGCTGAAGCTTGCCAGCGTCCCCAGCCAGATAAAAGGACCAGTTCCAGTAGGCTGGGGTTCCGTAAATGCCATTTCCGAAGTCCAATACTTGCACTGCACCTGAATCTGTCGAGGTGTATCCACCTAATGCATCCCGGTTCAGAAGGCAAAGCTTGCCGAGCTTTCCGCCGCCGATGACGAGGTGATTGGGGAGCGTTCCTTTGGCTGGAAGGTCGACGACGACGGAGGTTCCACCGGAGCCGAAGTCACCATCACCGGCGTTGAGGGACGCCTGGTCAGAGGGTGTGAAGTACTGCGAGACCGTGAGATTGCTGGTGAGTTTGAGGAATGAGTCTCCGTAGTCGTTGTTGGGCGCTTTGGAATCGGTTACGTCGAAGACTCCGTTTCCGGTAATAGCGTAGATGTTGCCGGAGGAGTCTGAGGAGGGTGCACCACCTCCCATCCATATACCTGCCGCACTCATGTTTGGGGAAGCGTTGAAGGTGTACAGGTGCGTCAAAGTGGCGGCGTCATATCCCATGAGCCAGCCGTACCAAGTTTGCGCGTCGCCATGGGAAGCCCAGCCGATGTAGACCACACCACCTACCAATGCGAGACCGGGGCGCTGGTTTTCTTTGAATGAATCGAAGGTGACTGTGCCGCTGGTCGAAGGGAATGTACCGGAGATGAGCACCGGTGAAGAGGCTTTCTCAGCGCCGGTGAGTATGTCGATGGAGTGAAGGCGATGGTAGTGGATTGTTCCCGCAGAATTCACCGATTTGGTGACAACGTAGAGCGACTTCGTACCGAGATCGACAACGGGGGTGCCGGTGACGCCGATCTCGGGTTGGATGTCTGTGCTGAGAGTATTCACGACAGAGTTCCCAACGGCAGTTTCTCCGCTGGTGCCGCCGTGGGCTGCGTCGATGAGGTTGGAGCGCCAGAGGGTTGTGCAAGGGGCTTTGTCGGCGTCGAAGGCGTAGAGGCTGTCGTGCTGGGTGGCGACGAGAACGACGTTGTGCTGCGCGCCGGCGATGGTGAGATTGGGTATCCACAAAGGTTGCGCGTAGATAGCGCCGTCAACGGCACAGCTGAAGAGCTTTCCGAAGGTGCCGGTTGTGACGTTGGCAGGGGAAAGAGTGTACTCCTGCGTGTTCACACCGTTTCGGGAAGTGTTGTTGTGGTACGTGGCGACACCGGCCAAGTCGGTAACGCCGACGTTGATGGAGGACCAGACTGAAGCGTCATTCACGCTGGTGGCAGTGATGGTGAACTGTCCTGCGGTGGATGGCGCGGTGTAGGTTACGGCTGATCCACTCGTAGTGGTCGAAGAAGAAAAGGTGCCGCAGGAGGCGCCGCTGCAACTTGATCCTGTTGCTGTCCAATTCAGACCTCCGCCGTCTCCGGAGGTGGCACTGAGCGACAGAGACTGTGTGATGGTGAGGCCCGCACGCCTGGGAGTGATGGAGACACCGGAGGCGCCGGGAGCAATGGCGATGGAGAGAGAGCCGCTTTGCGCGTTGAGCGCCGGAGAACTCGAATCAGTGACCTGGAAGATGAGGCCGGTGAAGCTTCCTGTGGTCGCAGGAGTTCCGGTGATGGAGCCTGAGGTGGCCAGTGAAAGGCCTTGAGGAAGTATTCCGCCGGTCAGGGACCACTTGTAGGGTGCCGTACCTCCGGTAGCGGCGAGATTCGCAGTGTAGGCCGATCCGACCTGTCCGTTGGGCAGTGATCCAGTTGTGACGACGACAGGACGTGGAGAGACCGTGAGGGAGAGAGTCGCGGACTTGTTCTGGGCCGGGTGACTTGAGTCAGTGACTTTGAAGGTAAGCGAAGCTGCATTTGCAGGTGCGGTGGGTGTGCCGCTGATTGTGCCAGTTTTGGAGAAGGTTAGGCCGGCGGGGAGGGTTCCGCCGGTCAATGTCCATTGGTAGGGGGTGGCTCCGCCTGTCGCGCCGAGCGCAACGGGGCCGTATGGCGTTCCGACGGTCCCGGACGGAAGAGGAGAGGAAGTGGTGATGGCCAGAGCTGTCGGTTTAGGTTTAGGGGCTGCGTGAGAAGCAAGCCCACAGAGAAGGATGCAAATCAAAGCAGGAACTACGGGAAATTTTCCGAGAAAACTGCCCACGAAGACACACCGAGCCCAACGCGATTCCACGGCAATCACGCACATAAACCTACCAACCCCCAAGCTGCGAATAGATGATGCAGGATAAAAATGCGAAAGATCGACTGGCGGGGTGAGATAGAAACTACACGTTCGATGAATGTCTGGCAAGGAGGAAGTGAAGCGATCCCTGGCGGCTGGTCGAGCGATTGAGAGATTCTGACGACAGAATTAGCCAGGGCTCTCAGGGAGCAATTGTGCCAGTGAATTGTCAGCTTGTGATTGCGAAGTGCAGGCTTGCTGAAGCGCCCGGTTTACCGAGGAAGTTTGCGAGGACGGGCAAGCGGAGCCGCGTCCTCGCGGGAGTGCGTTCATCGATGTGTGCGAGCTTTACCTTGCGGAGCGCTCGAGCCGGATGGCTTGCTGGAGGCGGAAGGTCAGGTTGGTTTCGGCTGGTACGTTGAGCTTCTTGCCACGGGTAAGAGTCTGGGCTCCAGCGCCGGCGGCCCCGCCCGCGAGGGCTCCGATGGCCGCACCTTTTCCGCCGCCTGCGAGGGCACCGATGAGCGCGCCGGCTGCTGCGCCTCCGCCGACGTACTTGCCGGTGCGCTTGTTTTTACCGACACCTTCTTTTTGATTGGCGGCTGCGACATCCTCGCTTTCCACCGTATAGCGAATGCCGTTGATCCTTACTGCGCGAAGATCAATGGACAGGCCGTCGGCATCATGGATCGCGGCGAGTTGGGCGGGAGAACCTTTTGGAACAAGAACGTTGCCGTTGCGGCCAAGGACGTCTTTGCTCACGGTGCCGCGATACATGTGGGATGTGTCGGCATTCTGGACATTCGCGTCGATGGCATCATCGGTTCGAACGGTGATTTCGGTTCCGCTGGGGATGGTGTGGCGTTGTGCTAGGAGAGCAGCGGAAGGGGTGAGAAGAGCAAGCAGAAGCGTGAGAGAAGCATGTTTCATGGAGAACCTCGTTGGGGTTTGCTCACATCTGTTGGAATATGATGCCGCACGGAGGGGAAGATGTTGCGGGATAGCCGATGGAATACCTGCTCGGGAGGCAATATCGGTGATTTCCGGGGGTAGACTGCGAAGATGATTCGACAAATCGTGCCGGTGTTCTTTACGACGGACATTCCGAGGACACTGGAGTACTACAAAGAAAAGCTTGGTTTTGCGGTTTTGGGCACCTGGCAGGATCCGCCGGTGTACGCGATCATCGCTCGCGATCAGCACGCCATTCACTTTCGCGGTGAAGAGCCTCCACAACCCAGTCCGGAGAAGTACGGAGAGGAACTGCTTGACGCGTATGTGCATGTCGAGGATGCGGATGCGTTGTACGCGGAGTTCACAGCGAAGGGCGTGGAGTTTACGCGGGGACTCGGCAATATGCCGTGGCGCTGCCGGGAATTTGTGGTGAAGGATTGCGATGGGCGGCTGCTGGCGTTCGGCGCGGATTTGTGAGTGGAGACGATTGGTTTCAGCATTCCAGTTGCCCACTCATTGCACGATGAAGCTGTGAACGCGTGGGACATGGGGTTATTGACATTTGCCGCTGGGCACATGGCGATGTGCGAAACACTGAAGCTAGAAAAACAGAGTCCAGCTTGCAGTAAAGCGAAGTGCATCGGGAACTCGCGGAGAGATGGCGGGGCCATGCGCGTATCCGAGGCCAAAGCCGACGTAGTTGCCGGGCGAGGCGCGGAGGGAATAGCTGGCGGTGAGGGTTGTGCCGGATTGCCAGGTGGTTTTTGCCTGGGCAGCTAGACTGTCGCGGAAGAAGCGGCTGTAAGTCGTGTTCGATGCGATGAGTGAAGCGACGTCGCCCGGTCGTTTGCGAAACGGGGCTTCCTGGTAGATGCGAGCTTCGTAGTAGCGAGTGTAGGGGTTCTTGGTGTCAGGCACGGTCATGACCGATCCGCCGGCATAGAGGCCATGATTTGGGTGCTCGAGATTGGATTGGGTGAGCTGGTAATCCATGAGGACGTAAGCGCAGTAGTTGCCTGACTCATCTCTGCCCGTGGACTCGTTCTTGAACGACGAAGCGTTATGTAGATAACCTGCGCGGAACCAAGCCTCGCGGGCTGCGGGGGAAGCATGGCGCAGGTAGCCCGCTTCGGTGATGAGGAGTAGCTTGTCGCCGTGAGGGATGAAGCGAAAGCCGGTGTGGTTGCGGCGGACCTCGGCTGGACCTCCGTTGGGATCGAGGCTGCGTTGCGCGGCGGGCTGGAAATAGGTGTGGGCCGGTAAGTGGATGCGCAGGTTAAGTGAAGGAGCGGTAAGAGGGAAGTAGGAGATGCCGGCTTCGTAGGGAAGAACGGCATAGGCTCCCTGGGTTCCGGCCGCGGTCGAGCCGCCGACGAAAAAGCCGACGAAGCTCATGTTGTTGGAGATGTATCCGGCCTTTACTTCGACGCGGTCTTCGCCGAATGCTTTGTAAAAGTACAGATCCCACATCTGGAGAGACTTTGGACCGGCGGGGTTCCAACTCACCCAATTCCACACTGCTCCCATATAGAGCTGCGCGTTGCGCAAATTGAGCTGGCGGAGGTCGGCCGTGAATATTGGCTGGACGAAGATGCTTTCAAATGGACGCTGGCCGACGTAGACCTGATTCTCTGCTGCAACGGGAGCATCAAGTGCGTTCTGTGTGTACTGCAAACCCGTGATGACGCGGAATGCCATACCTTGGCGTAACAGAGCACGGTGAAATCCGGGGTCGATGTCGATTCTGTCGGAGAATGGCGGCATAGCTGCATCCCCGCCGATATAGTTGAGGTCTTCGATGGAACGGTCGGGAGGCTTAGGAGGAGCAGGGAGATTTTGAGCTGCGTCGTTCGCCTGGGCGTTGCACACAAGAGCAGTGGAAGACAGGAATGCGAATGCAAGCAGTGTTGCCATTGCTCGATCGATGATCCTGCGCATAGGATTCTTGCGCGCGATTAGAACTGATGGGCCGAAGCATTGAGTCATACTTGCTCCCATTGAAGATACAGGGAGGGGCCTGGTGCGAGCGACGGACTCCATGGATCAGATCGCTGTTGATCGTGCGATCCACATCGCAATGGGCAGAGACGGCGTGTAAGATAGGTCACGCTGTTCGAGTGTTGAACGATTTCTGGAGGTGGTTACAGTTATGCGAATCGGTGTGATGATTGCAGCGGGTACGTTGATGTGTGCTGGCCTTATGGCGAGCGCGGCGGGACCGAAAGCGGCTCATGCGGACCTGGTGAACGCGCAGGGAACGAAGGTTGGTACTGCAAAGATTTCGTCGACGGCGAATGGAGTGAAGGTCTCGGTGAGGGTTTCGCAGCTGACGCCAGGGGAACATGGAATTCACATTCACAATGTCGGGAAGTGCGAAGCGCCTGCGTTTACGACTGCCGGTGGACACTTCAATCCAACGAGCGCACACCACGGAGTCAAGAATGCGCAGGAGCCGCATCCACACCTCGGTGATCTGGAAAACCTGAAGGTGGGGCAGAACGGAAAGGCGAATGCGACGTTCACAGTGAGTGGTGCGACACTTGGCGACGGGCAGAATTCGCTCTTTCACGAGGGCGGCACGGCACTCGTGATCCATGCGAAGGCAGATGATCTAATGTCGGATCCATCGGGGAACTCGGGAGAGCGGATTGCTTGTGGAGTGATTGAAAAATAGGTGACGAGTAGACAAGGTGATGAGGGGACAAGGACTGCCGGCGCTCGGTTAGAGCGCCGGTTTTGTTTGCGTGTCGTGGCAGGAGTTTTGAGCCAGAGTTGGAAGTGAAAGATAACTCGATGACGGGCCGGGGGCGGGTTTGGAGGGCTTCAGCTCTTTGAGCAACTTGACGAGGCGGGCGAAGCCTTGCTCGCGGGCGGTTTTGTTGGCGGGGTTGGTGTTGCCGGGATCTTCACCGGCGCGCATGAATCCATGCCCTGCACCTTCGTAGACGACAGGGTCGTATGTCTTGCCGGCCGCTTTCATCGCATCTTTTGTGGTGGGGATCGTTGCGTCGACGCGAGCGTCTTCGCCGCCGTAGAACCCGTAGACAGGTGCGGTAACGCTGGAGACGTCGGAAGGCGCGGTTCCGTAAAACACAAATGCGGCACTGAGGTCTTTACGGTGGGCTGCAAAGGCGAAGGATTTTGCGCCTCCCCAGCAGAATCCGGCGACAGCGATTTTGCCATTGGCTGCCGGGAGTTTCTTGCCGAAATCGGCGGCCGCATCGAGGGCGGCGAGGACTTCTGTGGGATCGAGTGCGGAGACTGCTTTGATCCGGTCGTCCTGGGTGGCGAGGGAGTCGGAGCCGCCGTTGCCGGGACCATGTCCGCTGAGCATGTCGGGGGCGATGACGATGAAGCCCTGCCCGGCGAGTTCGTCGGCCATCTCTTTTGCCCAATCGCTGAGGCCGAAGATTTCGTGAATCATGATGACGACCGTGGCTTTGCTTTTGGTTTCAGGATAGACAACGAGCGCCTGAACGGTGCGGTTGTCGACCTTGAGGGGGACGTACTCGCGGTGGCGTGTGGATGCTTCCAGACGAGCCTTGGCCCATTCCTGGGCGCAGGCGGCGACGGGTTGGAGCATGGCGGGAAGCACGAGGAGAGCGGCCAGGGCGGCGGCGCGGGGAAGCACTTTCATGGGGAGGAGTTTAGCTGCCAACGCGAGGGCTGGCAATGGTTGGATAAACCTCGATCCGCAACCCTATGGCTCTGGAGCTGATCCCAAGGGCTGTCGCAAAGCTGGCGATGTGGATGATTGCAGCGGATTCAAAAGCAACTTCACGGTCCTTCACTGCTCTGGCTTCCTGGAATGACAAGGGTTTTTTGAGGAGGCATTTTGACTTCGTGGGTGGCGGCTTTTATAAATGTGGATGTCATCGAAACTCATTTCATGACAGCCTTACCGCTCAAACTCGAGCGGAACGGGTTACAACCGCAATCATCAGGATGCACGGGAAGGCGGTGAAATTCCGCCACTGCCCCGCAACTGTGAGCGCCGCTGAACCGACGAACGTCGGATCAGGAAGAGGCCAGACCACTGGAGTGCAACTCCGGGAAGGTGATGGCGACACAGCGATGAACAATCGCTGAAGGCGCAAGTCAGGAGACCGGTCCTCGATGCTCAACCCAGCTTGCGTTCCGAGGGGAACGGAGGAGCATTTCATGTCTTTTCCTTCATTGTGGCGTTTAAAGCAAGTCGTCTTCGGCAGGGGTGCAGCCGTCCACCTATCCGCACTCATCCTGATTCTTTGCAGTGCGGTCTTTCTAAATGCCGCAGCGATTCGAGGCACAGTAACGGACGCCTCGGGAGCACGCGTGACCGGAGCAACTGTGCAGTTGGTCCTGAACGGATCGGTTGTGGGAACCGCTGTGTCCGGGGCCGATGGAAGCTTCCAGATTCTGACGGGTCTGCGGGGCCGGTTTTACCTGGTTGTGGCGGCGAATAGATTCCGGCAATTGGAGACGCCCGGGTTTTATGCGGGGCAGCTGGACAGCATTGAGCGGAGCGTGGTGCTTGAGCCGGAGTGGGTTCACGAGTCGATTGTGGTGACGGCTACCGGCACTCCCACACCGCGACCGCAGACAGGGGCGGCCACGAGCGTGATTGGCCCGCAGGAGCTGGAACTGAGCACAGACCTGGTGAGCGCGCTGCGGCAGATGCCAGGGACGTTCGTGGTTCAAGCGGGGCAGCGGGGAAGCCAGACGTCGCTCTTCGTGCGCGGAGGCGATTCGGATTCGAACCTTGTACAGGTGGATGGTGTGAATGCCGGAGATCTGGGCGGGCGCTTCGATCTGGGACCACTGGGAACCACCGCAATGGAGCGGACCGAAGTGTACCGCGGGCCGAACTCAAGTCTTTACGGCGCGGATGCGGAGAGCGGAGTGGTGAGCGTGGCCACACAGCACGGTACGACGAGCTTCCCATCGCTGATGTTTCACGGAGACTGGGGAAACTTCGAGACGTCACACGAAGACCTTACCGCAGCAGGGACATTCGGGAAGCTTGACTATCTCGGTGCGTATAGCTGGCTGCAAACGCATAATGATCTGCCGCACGATCAGTACCATCTCGGAAGCCTTGCGGGGAATGTGGGACTGGCTTTAACGGGATCGACGCAACTACGAGGCACGATCCGGTATGGAGTGGACGCAACCGGAGTGCCGGGAACGTGGGAGTTCCACCAGGTTGCGGACAATGCGATGGAGAAGGACCAGGATCTCTATATCAGCGCCTCGATCGATAACCAGACGACGCCGGACTTTCACAACATGGTGCGGTATGGCGCAACGCGAAAACGTGAACAGTTTCATCTGTGGGAGCCAAGCGGAACGTTGCAGACGTATGACCTGTTTGGCGACGAGGCGTATTTCGGCAATACGGTGACGATCAAGGGAGCGAACGGATACTCCTCGACAGGGCAGGCGATTCTGGATTTCCCGGGAATCTATCCGCAGGGTTATCAACTGGTGTCGAACCGGGATGCCCTTGTGTATCAAGGCAACTACACGGTGACTCCACACCTGGTGGCGCAGATCGGGTTTCAATTCGAGAACGAGCATGGTTCAGAGCCTGGAAGTTCTTATTACACGCCGGTGGAACGGACAAACTACGACTATCGCGCAGCGGTGCATGGGGACTTCAAGGGCAGATTGTTTTACACGCTCGGAGGAGATCTGGAACATTATTCGCTGTTTGGGGTGCAGACAACGCCGCGAGCCGGTGTTTCGTTCTACGCACTGAAGCCGCGAAAGGGCGTGTTCAGCGGAACTCGGATTTTGTTCAATTTCGGCGATGCGGTGCGGGAGCCGTCGCTGACGGATCAGTTCAATTCGCTTTACAACTTTCTGCAGACCTACGGCGGGCAGAGCACGATCGAGCAGATGCATATCTCGCCGATTCAGGCTCCCACAGCACGCACATACGAAGGCGGGCTCGAGCAGTCGCTGGTCAGCGAGCATTTGATTTTCAAGACGAGTTTCTTTCATAACCAGTTTGGGCGGCAGATCGAGTTTGTGGGCTGGGATTTAATTCCGGCGTTGCTGCCGAATCTGACGCCCGCTCAGCAGAATGTACTCGAGCAGGAGCTGCAAGCCGATGGGGCCTATGAGCTGACGCTGAATACCGAGGCGTACCGAGCCCTGGGGGTGGAGTCGACCCTGGAGAGCGGGATCGGTAAGTACCTGTTTCTCCGTGGCGGGTACACCTATCTCGATGCGGTAATCCAGCGCTCGTACACGAACGACGACGCGGCACTGCTTGGCCCCGTGCCGACCTATAATGGGATCCCCATTGGCACATATTCGCCCCTGGTGGGGGCTCGGCCTTTCCGGCGGGCGCCTCATACCGGTTTCTTCTCGGCCAGCTATTCGCGGAACCGTTTTTCGGTGCTGTTTAACTCGGCGTTTGCAGGCCGGTCGGATGACTCGACGTTTCTAGGAGCATTTGACCAGAACGGCGGAAACAGCCTGCTTTTGCCGAATCGGAATCTCGATCATGGGTACGCCAAGATTGACATCGGAGGCAGCCTGCGGCTCCGGGACTGGGTCGGCGCCTACGTACAGGCTGAAAACCTGACGGACAACCGCCACATCGCGCCAATCGGGTTTGTGAGCTTGCCGACGAGTGTGCGGGTTGGCCTGAAGCTGCAGTGGGGAAGGGAGAAGGCCAACGTTGCCCCATCTGCCAGGCGCTAGATATGAGGTCCGACGGGGACAAGCGGGGGATTGAACCGGAAAGCCACGGACGGTTCGGTCCGAAAGTAAGGGGTCTTGCACATTTTTTGTTGCGATGCTTTGAAGGACGGGATTATTGTTGACTTTTCCACAAGGTCAATTTGTTTCTGGAGAGTCTATGGTCTGTCCCAAGTGCAAGTCGGGAGCCCTCTCGACCGTCCCCGCTGAAATTCGGCTTTATCGGAACGCACCCCGTACGATGAGCCACCCGCCATTTTCCCCGCAGCCGGACGTTCAAATTTGCCTGGACTGCGGGAATGCAGAGTTCGTGATCCCTGAAAAGTGGCTATCAGCCGGGTGGCTGCCGGGTCAGAAAAAGGCTCCGGCATCCGTGGGTGTACCCACGCTCATTACCGAAGCGCGTCGGCACATCGCATAGTTTCTGGGTGGGTTGAAGGCGGCTGAGCCGATTAGCCGTCAGTGCAGAGTGTTGGACTAGAAGGTCTTCAGCGTAAGCTGAAGGCCTTCAGTTTTTGGGGTTGAAAACGAAATGCCCCCGGCCGAAGCCGAGGGCATTGGTTTGTCGGTGAGGCGCCGCAGGTGCGGTTGGCCCCACCGCAGGTGGTTAGTACATGCCGTCCATGCCGCCGCCGTGGCCACCGCCGGCCGGGGCCGCCTTGGGCTCCGGAATTTCGACGATCAGGGCTTCGGTGGTGAGCAGCAGACCAGCGATCGAGGCAGCGTTCTGCAGGGCAGTGCGGGTCACCTTGGTTGGGTCGATAACGCCGGCCTTCACCAGGTTCTCGAACTCGCCGGTCGCAGCATTGTAGCCGTAGTGCTGGTCCTTCGACTCGAGCACCTTGGCGACAACAACCGCACCCTCTTCGCCAGCGTTGGCAACAATCTGGCGGAGGGGTTCTTCGAGAGCGCGGAGCACGATCTGTGCGCCGATCTTCTCATCACCCTGGAGATTGCCGATCAGATCCTTGACTGCCGCAGCGGTCCGAACGAGGGCGACGCCGCCGCCGGGGACGATGCCTTCCTCAACTGCCGCGCGGGTGGCGTGAAGAGCGTCCTCAACGCGAGCCTTCTTCTCCTTCAGCTCGGTCTCAGTCGCCGCACCAACCTTGATGATCGCTACGCCGCCAACGAGCTTGGCGAGGCGCTCCTGGAGCTTTTCCTTGTCGTAGTCGGAGGTGGTCTTCTCGATCTGCGAACGGATCTCCTTGACGCGCCCTTCGATATCGGTGGACTTGCCAGCACCGTCAACGATGGTGGTGTTGTCCTTGTCGATCGTGATGCGCTTTGCGCGGCCGAGGTCTTCGAGCTTCACGCCCTCGAGCTTGATGCCGAGGTCCTCAGTGATGGCCTTGCCGCCGGTAAGGACGGCGATGTCGCCGAGGATCGCCTTGCGGCGATCGCCGAAGCCAGGAGCCTTCACTGCGGCCACGTTGAGGGTACCGCGGAGCTTGTTGACCACCAGGGTGGCCAGAGCCTCGCCCTCGACGTCTTCAGCAATGATCAGGAGGGGCTTGCCGCCACGGGCAACCTGCTCGAGCAGGGGAAGCAGATCCTTCATCGCGCTGATCTTCTTCTCGTAGATCAGGATGTATGGATCGTCCAGAACTGCTTCGAGGCGCTCAGCGTCGGTAACGAAGTAGGGGCTGAGGTAGCCGCGATCGAACTGCATTCCGTCAACCGTCTCAAGACCGGTGTGCATCGTCTTGGACTCTTCGATCGTGATGACACCGTCCTTGCCGACGACCTTCACCGCGTGGGCGATGATTTCGCCGATCTCGGCGTCGCCGTTGGCGGAGATGGTGCCGACCTGGGCAACGGAGCCCTCGTCGACAGGCTTCGACAGCTTGCCGAGCGCGCCGGTTTCGGTGAACTTGCCGTCCTTGTCGCGCGAGCCGATCACGGCGGTGACGGCCTTGTCGATACCGCGCTTCAAGGCGGTGGGGTTGGCGCCGGCGGCAACGGTCTTCACGCCTTCGCGGAAGATGGCCTGAGCCAGAACGGTTGCGGTGGTGGTGCCGTCTCCGGCAACGTCGGAGGTCTTGGAAGCGACTTCCTTCACGAGCTGCGCGCCAACGTTCTCAAGAGCGTCCTTGAGCTCGATCTCCTTGGCTACGGTCACGCCGTCCTTGGTGATCGTGGGCGAGCCAAACTTCTTCTCAATTACGACGTTGCGGCCCTTGGGACCCAGCGTCGCCTTTACGGCGTCTGCGAGCACGTTTACGCCCCGCAATACCGCCTGACGGGAATCTTCACCGTGCAGAATCTGCTTTGCCATTTCTCATCTCCTAGTGAGCAGTGAACAGTGAACAGTGGACCGTCTCCAGAGTTATTGTTCACAGGTTTGATCTCGTGATTCCGAACTTTTGAGTGACCCAGTCTTGTAGAGGATGTGAACGGTTCCGTTCACTGTCCACTGTGCACTGGCCACTCGCGGGAACGCGTAGCGTTACCGCTTGATGATGCCGAGGACTTCTTCCTCGCGCATGATCAGGAACTCTTCACCGTCAATCTTGATCTCGGTGCCGGAGTACTTGCCGAAAAGGATCTTGTCGCCAGCCTTGACGTCGAGAGGGAACACTTTGCCCTCATCGTTCGACTTGCCCTTGCCGACGGAGACGACTTCGCCTTCCTGCGGCTTCTCTTTTGCGCTGTCGGGGATGATGATGCCGCCACGGATCGTTTCGCCCTCTTCCAGACGACGGACAAGGATACGATCGTGGAGCGGCGTGAAGGTCGTGGTCACAGAGGTTGCTGCCATTGCTTCGCTTCTCCTTCACACGCGGCCGGAGTGCCGGCCGCGGAGTTGGTTTGAGTTGAATAAGACTTTGGAACCCGGCCCTGAAAAGGGTCGAACACTGCCGGTGAGCAGTCCAGGAACTCAGGTGCTAGCACTCGGCGCTTCCAATTGCTAAAGATAGGACCGTCCGAGGAGTTTGTCAAGAGCGTCTGAATTAAATGTGAGTGAAATGCACTCAGATCTGTGAGGCGGGCAGCAGCCTCCCGTATTGCTTCACCTCGACTTCGTCCTCAGCTATAGAGCGAGTGAAGCCAGGAGAGCAAAGCCAAGTCCCGCGAAGGAAATGATGGTTTCGCAGATGGACCACGATTTCATGGTTTCGGTGACGCTGAGGTTCAGGTACTCCTTCACAAGCCAGAAGCCGCCGTCATTGACGTGCGAGAAGACGAGCGAGCCTGCTCCGGTGGCGATGGCGAGAAGTTCAGGCGATGTGCCCGGAGTTTGAAAAGCAATGGGCGCCACGATGCCTGCGGCGGTGGTCATAGCCACAGTGGCGGAGCCGGTGGCGATACGCATTAATGCTGCGAGAAGCCAGGCAAGGACAAGTAGCGGTAGATGATGCTGAAGCGCAATTTTGATCATTGCGTTCGAGACTCCGCTGTCCTGAAGCACGCGACCGAAGCCACCGCCGGCACCCACGAGGAGAGTGATGGTCGCAGTGGGGGCCAGGCACTCATTGGTGAACCGGAGGATGGTATCGCGAGAGACGCCGCGCATGATCCCGAGAGTGACGAAGCTGATGAGGACCCCGATGAGGAGGGCGATGTCGTCGTTGCCGAGAAAGCGGATTGCCTCATTGGCAAAGGTGCCGCGCGCGGCAAATGTGTCGGCCCAACTGCCCACAAGCATCAGGATGACCGGAAGAAGGATGCTGCCAATGGTGAGCCAAAATCCGGGGAGCGCCCGCCCTGGAGTGTGGTCTTCGAAGTCGTCGGCCATTGGATTCTCGGCTGGCACTTTGATCCAGGGAGTGATGACTTTCGCAAAGATCGGACCGGAAAGGGCAGCGGTGGGGATACCGATGAGGAGAGCGTAGAAGATGGTCCGGCCAACATCTGCGTGGTAAGTATTCACGGCCAACAGCGCGGCGGGGTGGGGAGGAACGAGACCATGATCGACGGAGAGCGCGGCGACGAGCGGAAGTGCAACGCTGATGAGCGGAACTCCCGTGCGTCGTGCGACGGTGTAAGCGATGGGAATAAGGAGAACAAAACCGACTTCGAAGAACGCCGGGAGACCCACGATGATGCCGATGACCATCATGGCCCACGGAAGATGCTTCTCACCGAAGACGCGGATGAGCGTGAGCGCGATGGTGTCTGCTCCGCCTGACTCCGCCATCATTTTGCCCAGCATGGTTCCGAGGGCGACGACAATGGCGATGTGACCGAGAACGTTGCCCACACCCACTTCAAAGGAGTGAACGGAGTTTGCCATCGGCATTCCGGACACGATCGCGAGGGCAAGGGAAGCGAGTAGAAGGCTCAAGAATGGATTGAGTTTGAGCCACGTTACGAGGAGGATGATTCCGATGACGGCGCCGAGCGCACTAAGAAGGAGAAACAGACTGTGGGAATCGATCATCGGCTGCCAGGCTCATCGGTCGTAGAAATGGTTGAGGTCTTCATTGGACCCACTCAGTTCGGGCGCGAGGAAGAAAGCGCCCTGCGCGGCTACCGGTAAGTCCCTGAGCAGTGTACGACAGCACGCCGTTGACCCAAACAGAATGGATGCCGACGGAGGGACGAACCGGATCAGCGAACGTAGCCGTGTCGCGTATGGTTGCGGGATCGAAGAGGACGAGATCTGCGAAGAAACCATCTGCAACCTTGCCGCGCTCGGAGAGTCCGAATCGCTGCGCGGGCATCGATGTCATCTTGCGAATGGCTTCAGGAAGCGAGAAGAGCTTTTCTTCGCGACAGTAGCGTCCGAGTACGCGCGGGTAGGTTCCCCAGAGGCGTGGGTGAGGGTGCTTGTCCCAGGGCAATCCATCGGATCCGATCATGGTGGCTGGATGCGCGAGGATGCGGCGCATGTCTTGTTCGTCAATGCTGTGGTAGATAGCGCCCGCGGGCTGAAGACGTCGGGCGGCGTCGAGCTGTGAGAGATTCCAATCCGAGGCGATGTCAGAGAGGGTACGTCCCGCCATTTCTGGATGCGGAGTGCTCCAGGTGATCTCGATGCGGACACGCGGGTCGACCTGCTTCAGATCGAGAGTGCTGGAACCGGCGGCATAGGGATAGCAATCGCAGCCAATCTGCTGGGTGAGGCGCGCTTGTTCGAGTGAGCGAAGAACTTCGTGGCTGCGACCCCAGTTTGCGATGCCCGCGCATTTGAGATGCGAGATGATGACAGGCGACTGAGCGTATCGACCTATGCGAAAAGCTTCGCCCATCGCTTCGCGGATCGCGTCTGTCTCGGTGCGCATGTGGGTTGTGTAAACCGCATTGGCACCGACCAGGGCAGCCGCAAGGGAGAGGACTTCTTCCGTTGAGGCAGCATTGGCGTTCGAGTAAGCGAGACCGGTGCTGAGTCCGAGTGCTCCGGATTCGAGGGCGGAGGTGAGTTCGGTACGCATGGCCGCGATCTCGGTGTCCGTGGCAGATCGGTCCAGGCGATCGAGATGGTTGTTGCGGAGAGAGGTGTGTCCAATAAGAGCGCCAACGTTTATGGATGGACGGGCGACTTCAAGGGCGGCGACGTAGTCGGCGAAACTCGGGTAGCGGAAACGCTCACGCGGGCCGAGAAGATTCATCGGATCTGGCGGGTCTGATTTGAGGCGAACAGGAGATGCGCTGATGCCGCAGTTGCCCACGATGCCAGTGGTGACGCCCTGTGAAATTTTGGGAAGCATCGCAGGGCTATCAATCACGCTCGTGTCGTCGTGGGTATGGACATCAATGAAGCCCGGTGCTAGGTAGAGTCCCTCGGCGTCAACGGTCTGTGCGGCGGTGAAGGGAAGAGACGGGTTAACGGCGAGAATGCGGCAAGCGTTGATGGCGACGTCCGCGGACTGTGCGTCGCTGCCGGTTCCGTCGAGCACGTTTGCATTGCGGATGAGGGTATCGCAATTCATGCGGGCTGACTCAGACTATAGACTATGACTCTCCAGCTGAGGGCGCGAGGTGCGAGTGAAATCGAAGTGCATGGCAGGCGAGGAACTGATCGGTTCGCTCAATAAGGGCGTTGGCGCACTGGCGCAGGCGGCGACGGAAGAAGAAATTGCCGAACTGCGGTGGAACCTCCTGAAAGAAGATATAAGCCTGCCGGCCGCGATTCTGTATCGCGACCGGATCGAACACAACCTTCGATGGATGCAGCGGTTCATCGACGGGTACGGGGTGAGGCTGGCTCCCCATGGCAAGACGACCATGGCTCCGAAACTCTTCGATATGCAACTGGAGGGTGGCGCTTGGGGAATGACTCTGGCGACTGCACCACAGGTGCGGGTTGCCTATGAGCATGGAATACGAAGAGTGCTGATGGCGAACCAGCTTGTAGGGAAGCAGAACATGCGTATCGTGGCTGAGGCGGTTGCCAACCCGGAGTTTGAGTTTTATTGTCTGGTGGATTCAGCGGCGAACGTGGATCGGTTGGGCGAGTATTTCCTCGAACGCGGTTTGCGACTGAAAGTTCTGCTTGAACTGGGTGTGAAGGGTGGACGCTGCGGGGTTCGCGATGAGGAGCAATTGGGCAGGGTAATGCAGGCGGTACATCACTGGCGAGATGCGATCGATCTGTGCGGGGTGGAACTTTACGAGGGCGTGCTGAAGGACGAGGACAGTATTCGTGCTTTTCTTCGGGCAGCATGCCATACAACGAATTGGATGGTTCAGGAAAGACTGGTAAAGCGCAAGCCGGCGTTGATCTCCGGTGCAGGATCTGCGTGGTACGACGTGGTTGCAGAGGAATTTGCCGCGGCAGGATTTGGCGATGCTGTTGAAATTGTGCTGCGGCCCGGATGTTATCTCACGCACGACGTGGGCAATTACGAAGTGCAGCAGCAGCGAATTCTGAAGTCGAATCCGATCGCGCGGGAGATGCGGTCGGGGCTTGTGCCAGCTCTGCATATCTGGGCATATGTCCAATCAGTCCCCGAGCCGGAACTTGCAGTGGTTGGAATGGGCAAAAGGGACGTGGCATTCGATTCGGGACTGCCGCGTGCAGCCATGCGTTACAGACCAGGGTCGGCAGGCCCATCGGCAGCACCCGCACACTGGGAGACAACGAAGTTGATGGACCAGCATGGGTATATGAGAGTCGCGGCGAGCGACGACGTCAGAGTTGGAGACATGATCGCGTTCAACATCTCGCACCCGTGCCTGACCTTCGACAAATGGCGGGCATTGGCGATCGTCGACGAGAAATATGACGTGGTGGGTGTAGTGAAGACGTACTTCTAAGCCCCGCTGTATGCTCTCAGATTCTAAAATGGTTCCAGATTTCAAACTCGTTCTCAACCGAATCGTATGATTGAAGAACCGTCGTTCCGACCTAACGAAATTGACGACGGACTTGTACATGGAAGCGCTTAGGATCCGGTGATCCTCCCGGTCTTCAAAACCGGCGGTCGTCCTGACGGGCAACGGTGTGTTCGACTCGCACGCGCTTCCGCCATTCCTCAAGTCGAATGAAGAGCCGAAATATGGTCACGAGATCTTGCGGAGATTCTCGCGTAAGTTAGCCCAGTCTACTGACGGAGCAGCTGCCTCAATCTCTTCGTGAGTCCTCTGCCAGACGGGTAGTGCTTTGGCGAGGAGAATCCGTCCTTTCTCCGTGAGAATGAGAATTCGGCTGCGGCGGTCGTTCGGGTCTTGCGCAATGTTGACCAGGCCCCGGCGTTCGAGGGGCTTGAGGGCGGCGGTCAGTGTTGTGCGATCCATGGCAAGCAGGGATGCGACAGGCCCCATGGACGGCGGCTCAGGACGATTCAGGGACATGAGAAGCGAGAACTGCCCGTTGGTGAGTTCGAAGGGACGGAGTTCGTCGTCGAAGCGGCGAGCGAGGGCGCGGGCAGCGCGCTGCACATGAAGGCAAAGACAACGGTCCTTGACCATCAAAGTTGTCTCGAAGGGCAGCGTCTTTCCGCTTGACACAGATCGAGAATAGTTGATATCAACGTAGTCGTCAATCTATTCTGCTGAACAGTGCTGGAATAGAAATCTCTTGTTAGCAGATGAGCTGTTCCTGCGGTGCTCGCCGGGGGTTCCCTGGATGCGCGGCAACGACGGATAATTTTCTGGACGGATTGTCGAATTTAGGGTCTGCCGTTCGTTGTGATAATGAAGGCAGGCAATCCGCCCACATGAAAGGCGTAGAAGGAAACAACACAAACTGCAATTCCGGTGTGATCCAATACGCTGAAACCCATTCCCCTGGGAGGTTCCCCGATGTCATTTCTGCATGATGTGAAGATTGCTATCCGTTCGCTTTCGCGCGTTCGAGCGCTGTGGATTACAGTGGCGCTAACGCTGGCTTTGGGAATTGGTGCAAATGCGGCAATCTTCAGCGTAGTGCGGGCGGTGTTGCTGAAACCGCTGGCGAATCGTGATGAGGACAGGCTGCTGTATTTGAGGCAGAGCGCGCAGGGTCTGGGCGAGCCGAATACGACGTTCTCTGTTCCGGAGATCATGGACCTTGGAACCAGCTTGAAGACGGTGCAGGAACTCGGCACATTTTCCGAGATGCCTTTCACGGTCGTGGGGCTGGGAACGCCGCGCGAGATTCCGGCAGGAGTCGTGGACGGGCACTACTTCGAAGTCATGGGATTGAAACCAGTCCTCGGACGGCTGCTTGGTCCCGGTGATGACGGGCAGAACGCGGCAGGCGCGGTGGTGCTTACGAACCACTTCTGGAAGTCGGAGATGCACTCGGATCCAAGCGTGCTGGGAAAACAGGTACGACTGGAGAGCGCGCAGGGAGCGCGATCGGCAACGGTTGTGGGTGTTCTAGAACCTGCGGTTCCGTATCCGGTGGCGACGGAGATTATCGCGAACGTAGTCACAAGCCCGCATCATTTGTCGGCCACGATGGTGCAAGGGCGCGAGCATCGGATGACCGAGGTATTTGCGCGGCTTGCTCCAGGAGCGACGGTGGAACAGGCGCGGTCTGAACTGAAGACGGTTTACGGCTCGATGGTTGCAGCGCATCCCGAGGTTTACAAGCCAAGCGACCATTACGCGATTGAAGTGACGCGGATGCACGACCAGATCAATTCGAGAGCCAACACGATTCTCTGGATTCTGTTTGCGGCTGCTGGACTGCTGTTTGTAATCGCGAGTTCGAACGTCGCGAATCTGGTGCTGGCTCGAACGGTCCGGCGCGAGTCGGAACTGGCAGTCCGAATGGCGCTTGGGGCGAGTGTAGCGGCTGTTCGGAGATCGCTTCTGGCGGAGGGACTGGTGCTTTGCGGAAGCGGAGCAATCGCGGCGATCCTTCTGGCGATCCCCATGGTGTATGAATTGGGACGTTATGCGGCGCGCTTCTCGGTGCGGGCAAACGATCTGAGGCTTGACTTCAGCCTGGTGTGGTTCGGGATTTTGCTCGCGATGGTTGCGGCAGTGTTTCTGGCGTATATTCCCCGGCTGCCTTCGCCGAATAACACGCAAGGCGGTTTGTCGGCGCGGGGCGTGCGATCGGGAGGCGGAAGCAGCAAGCGTCTCCGTGTTTTTGCGATCACGCAGATTACGGCATCGTTTCTGCTGCTCGCCGGAGCATGCGTCTTGATGAAGACCCTGTTTACCCTGGAGGAAACGCGTCCACCGTTTGACTCGGCGCATGTGATGGCGATCAATCTACCGGTTTTGTCGTACGGGAAAACGGATCAGCAGGTGAGGGACTTCTATCGTGAGGTTTTGCGCAGGATCAGCGCGATTCCAGGAGTGGAGCACGTTTCATCGGGGTTCAGCGCTCCGTGGAGAGATGATCGCGGCCTGAACATCAGCTTCGCATTTGCAGCGCAGGGTGCAAGACGGGAAGATGGCCAGGATTATCACGCGAAGTTCCGGTCCGTGTCGCCGGGGTTCTTCGGAACGTTCGGGGTGCCGATCACAGCGGGGCGGGACTTCAATGACGGCGACAAGGATGGAGCGGAGCGCGTGGTGATTATCAGCCAGAGTCTCGCGAACCTTCTCTATCCGGGACAGAATGCGCTGAATCGCAAGCTGCAATGGACCGATGGAGTGATGAAGTTCATCGGGATCAGCACGGAGCCGCGAAGGATTATTGCCGTGGTGCCTGATTTCGATGATGAGAACATTATTCCCGCGCCGGCGATGACGATTTATCAACCGGTCGAGCAGGAAGGCTGGGGCGGACGGCTGTTTGTGCGGGCGCACCAGGATCCCTATGCGCTTCTTCCCGCAATCACCAAGACGGTCCACGAGATGTCGAACGATCAGCCAGTGGAGAAGGCGAGCACGCTGGGCGATGTGCGCGCAGAAGTTCTGACTCCTGACAAACTGAACGCGGTGGTCTTCGGCGGATTTGCGGCGGTGGCGCTTCTGATTTCAGTGGTGGGCGTTGCGGGCGTGCTGGCATTCAGCGTAAGCAGCAGGACGCGGGAGTTTGGCATCCGGATGGCGTTGGGTGCGCAACGGCGCGACATCTTGAAGGATGTGCTGATCGATGGCTTGATCATGGCTACGATGGGCGTCCTGGCTGGCGTAGTGCTTGGATTCGGAGCGTCGGAAGCCGCTGCGAAATATATCACGGAGATCCATCAGCCGGGTGTGCTGGCGTTTGTAGCTTCGGCATTCACGATTCTGATGGCCGCGTTAGTGGCCGCAGCCGTACCGGCGGCGCGTGCCGCGAACGTGGACGCCGTTGAGGCATTGCGAGCGGAATAGCCCCGGTGAAATGCCGGGTTTTCTGCCGCTTCTCTGAAATCGCGGTCCACCCTGGAGATACCCCCCTCCCCCGGGGGCACTCCTCCCGGATCATTGCAGCCCTTTCGAGAGGCTTGCGGGCGGACGCGGTTGATTTTCTGGGAGATTCCCCGATGCTGGGTTGAATCTGAGCAACTCACGACCAGCCCGCGCATGATGAGGCGATGTTCCTGTGCGCAGCAAATCGGAGAAAATGCAGGATTTACGAACGGCATAGTTACCAAAGTCCCGGTTTGAAGGAAGTCAACCCCTTCCGAGCAGCGGCGGATTGTAAGTAGCGTATTTTTCAATGATATGCGGGCGATATCTGAACGTCGTTTGCGGACGACGGATGTAAAAACAGCATGCGTTTTTCTGAATCGAGCACTCACATTACGAAAGTAGCGTATGTGCCAACGAATTCTTCTCATATAAACGCCAAAGGTTACGAGATGCCTTCGCATCGTCGGACTCCATCGGAAAACACCGCGATGAGTAGTTGATAGGTACACAGATACCGGAGGAAAGATGAAGATCGTAAGACTCTTTTGGGTTGTGATAGTCGGGCTCGCTTTGACGCTCTCGGCTGGGCTAGCATCTGCGCAGGCATTGAACTCAGGTGCGCAGACCATTGCATTGAATGCGAACTTGGCTGAGTCGCTCTCAGTCACGCTCTCGGCGAACACAGTGAATTTTGCCCTGAGCGCAGGTAGCGCCAGCAATCCCGGTTCTGCCGGTATCACGGCAACGACGGCGTGGACGCTGGCTCCTGGACGGACGTCTGTAGGTATCTACGCGTATTTCGCAAGCGCGACGGCGGCATTGACGGACGGCACAAACAACATTCCCTCCTCAGCATTTTTCATCGCGGATAACGCCGGCGCACCGGCGGCATTGACCAACACCGTTGCCTACGGCGGAGCGGCTGCTGGACTGAAGCTGGCCACGGTCCCGATTACCGGAACGAACCGGTCGGCAAACCACACCGACGCGATGACGTTCAACATCAACCTGACTGGCGGCACACTGCCCCAGCTTCCTGCAAGCACCTATACCGGAACGCTGAACATTCAGGCGCAAGCAACCCCGTAGACACAACACATTGCACTTCGGCAAGGGCGGGACTTCGCAGAACGCGAACCGCGCCCTAACGCCCTCTACTGTGCAGATGCCAAGGAAGAACTGCGCGATGAGAATACGGGCTCAATTCGGAATAATGGCGGCTCTACTGTTTGCGACGGTCATGGTTGTTGCATCGGCCGGCGCGCAGGTGCAGAACTCGGGAGCGAGCCCTATCGCGTTGAATGCGGCGCTTTCGGATTCGATTACGCTGACCTTGTCAGGAAATGCAGTGAACTTCACGCTGACCGGCGGAAGCGCCAACAATCCGGGGAGCACGGGGATCACTGCAACCACGAATTGGGTGTTGAAGCCCAGCGTGAACAGCCTGAAACTCTACGCATTTTTCAGCTCATCGACTGCAGCATTGAGTGATGGAGCGGGGCACAACATTCCGTCGGCAGATTTTCAGATTTCTGCCAATGGTGGTGGGTTTGCTCCTCTCACAAACACTGTGCCGTTTGGTGGCGCAAACGCGGGACTGCAGATATCGTCAGTGCCGATTCGCGGATACAACAAGACGGGCACAAACAGCGACCTGATGACGTTCAACATCAATCTGGCGCCGCTGCCGAATCTACCGGCGGGCATTTACACAGGGACCCTGACCATCCAGGCTCAGGCCTTCTAATACGCGAGCAGGAACATGAAAGTACATCGGCTTTGGATGAGTGGAGTTTTTGCGCTCTGTTTGGGAGGTGGTGCGATTGCCCAGACGGTGCGCCCGGTAATCAGCGAGTTGGGAAATCCAGCGAAGGGCCGCGTGGAATACGTGAATGACGGCCTCACCCCGCTGAACGTTGTGCTCGAGGCGAAGAGTTTTACGGTATCGGAGACGGGGGAGATCACCTATCGGCCACTGGATCAGGATATTCATCTGAAGTTATCGGCGACGAGCTTTCGGGTACAGCCGAAGCAGACGTTTTATGTGTTCTATGAAGCGAGCGCTCCGCCGAGTCCGAAGTGGTTTGTGATCTATGCATCCTTTTCAGGATTCGCATTTCGAACCGCACAGGGGATGAATGTACGGCTGCAGCTGCCCCATACCGTTTATTTGCTGCCGAAACAACGGGCTGAGCGGCCGGAAGTCCGTATCGTGCGATCGGAACTCGATGCGGCAGATAACAAGGTGATTCTCGAGGTCGAGAACACGGGTGATCATTTCGGGCGGGTGCAGCAGACTCAGCTGTTGAGCGGCAAGAAGAAGCAGGATGCACCGGGGTTTCCGATTTTTCCGCACAGTAAGCGGATTCTTGAAGTCGCACTTGATCCGAGCAGTGTGCGGGACGGCTTACCGACGGACGTGACTCTGCAATTCGAGAACTTCAAGGTCGAGGGAAAGTTGCAAATGAAGCCGAATAGCGGTCTGCAACTGGCTTCAGCAATTCCTTCAACAGCGGAAGGCGCAGGGCAGAAGCCGTAGAGCAGGAGATGCGCCAGCAAGTCCAATTCGCGCTTCTTTTGGTTGCGATGCTGTTTGCTAAGAGTGTGAACGCCCAGGTGTTTCGCGTTCAAGCCGGAGCGTCGACGATGCTGAATGCAGAAGGCGGATCCGTCGAGTTCACGGCTCCCAACTACAACGGCAGTGTCAACGTCGGCTACTTCGAAGGGCATCTGCGATACGGCGCGGAAAACCGATATCAGCTTCGGCGATTCACTCTGCTAACGGGCGATGAGATGGTCCCGTTTGTGCTGCCTACAGATATCTTCGACGCCAGTCACTACTTCTCAGTGCGCGGGTTGGGAATAACTCACAAAGACAGTGTGCTGAAATATTACGCATTTGCGGGGACGACCTCGACGTGGCTAGGTACGGGCCTTTTCAATGCGGCTACAAGCGATGATCCGGTGGGCATGTTGTTCTATGAGCGAAAAATCAATGCTCACTTCAAGTTCTTCTCGCGAAACATTGTTTCTCGACAGCAGACATTTCTGCAGGGGTTGGAGTTTCAACCCAATCATGCGGTGAGAACTGCCATCACCGGCGGTCTCGGTTCGAACCAGAGTTACCTGGCGGCCAGCCTGGATGCGGAGACGGAGAAGCTTGCGTTGAAGACAAGCTACGTGCTGACAGGAAAGTCGTTCCAGCGGATTTCACTGGCAAACCCTCTGAGTTCCGAAATTGACAGGGAAAACGTGCAGTTACTCTACAAGCCGGTGGATGCCGTCAGCATCACTGCCGGCCACCAGAACCTTCTGGAGCCAGCGACAGCAGGCGGAGCCATGGAGCACGCCACAGTAAATCAGTTCTCGGCCGATTTCCATATCGACAAATTTCATTTCGGAAGCGGGCTGTTCTCCTCCAGCAGTTCCGGGCTGAGCTCGCAAGGAGTAAATCTCTACGCCGGCCGGCGCTTTGGGAGAGTGCTGGAGATTAACGAGAACTGGTTCCGGAGCAAGTCGGAAGGGCAGAGAGGAAGCACAATTCTCTCTGGAACGATTCGGGAGAATTTCTCTTCGCGATTCAGCCTGCTGCAACTCATATCGAGGACAGACGGGCAGACCACAGTCTCGTTTGGAGGAAGCCTCACAAGCAATCGACTGATGCTGCAAGCCGATTACCAGAATGTATACCTGCCATTTCGGCCGGACCATCCTTTTCAGCAGGCGCTGGCATTGAACGCGGCCGTGAGGATCGCAGGGCCATTGCAAGTGACCGCAGCATCGAACGTGGATCCGACAGGACGGCTGCGGTACACCTTCGGAATGAGCACGTATCTGTATCGGGTGAGCGGTATGACGTCGTCTCAGTCAGAGACGTTCTCGATTGCGAAATACCTGGTGCAGGGTGTGGTGAAAGATGACCACGGCAATCCCGTGGAAGGAGCAGCTCTGCGCGTCGGAAAGGAAGTCGTGTACAGCGACAGTACCGGCGCGTTCCTGGTACGGATGAAGAAGCACGGGCCGTTTGCGCTAAGCATCGTGCCGGACGAGTTCGTCACGAGCGGGGTGTATGAAACGGTGTCTGCTCCTTCTGCGGTGCGGGCAGAAGTTGAGGACGCCGCGGTGAGTGTGGAGGTTGTAATCCGCCGAATTCCGCAACAGCCGGGTAAGGCTGTCGCGTCGAAAGAACAGTAGTCAAGAGCCGCATTCGAGGACAGAGCGGTGAAGCAGGGTCCGGATTTCCGGCCAATTTGAGCCGGGCCGGATTTCTCTCCTTGACAGCTTAGGAGAGTTGAGTCTACAGTCCTAAGTTATTTAGGAGAGATGCACGTGCCCGATCAGGCCCAACTTCTTCCGGGGACTCTCGACCTGCTTATTCTGCGGGCGGTTTCGCTCGGACCATTACATGGATATGGCATCTTATTGCGAATCTCTCAAATTTCAGGCGAGGCTCTGACTGTCGAGCAGGGTGCGTTGTATCCGGGGCTGTTTCGACTGGTACGCCAAGGCCTGCTCAAGACGAAGTGGGGTGTTTCTGACGCCAACCGGCGCGCCAAGTATTACGAGTTGACTGTTGCTGGAAGAAAACGTCTGCAGGATGAAACAGAGAGTTGGAAGCGACTCGCTGCCGCCATCGGGAGCGCGCTTTCTGTGCAGCCGGGTGAGCTATGAGATTCGTCGATGGGTTGCGGGCACAGTGGTCTGCGCTGATTCATCGATCGGCGATGAGGGATGAGGTCGAGGTAGAACTGCTCGAACACATCCAGCATCGCGCGGACGATCTTGAAAGCAGCGGAGTTTCGCGACTAGAGGCAGAGCGACAGGCGCGGATCGAATTCGGCGGCTTTGAGCATTACCGAGAGGAATCGCATCGGGCTCAAGGCTGGAACTGGTTTGTGACGCTTTCGCGGGACGTACGCTTTGGATTGCGAATTCTGCTGAAGGCGCCTGTGTTCAGCGCAGCCGCCGTTCTGACGCTGGCGCTGGGCATTGGAGCGAATACGTCTCTGTTCACGCTGGTACGCGGGATTCTTCTACACCCGTTGCCGGTGCGGGCTGGAAACCGGCTTGTTGTGATCTGGGATAGCAACCCGGCCATAGGGTTGAGCCGGGTGGGACCCAGCGGCCAAGACTACCTGGATTGGAGAGAGCAGAAGATCCAGGCGTTCGAGGATCTTTTTTTGTTCGAGCACGGTACGGGAACGGTTACGGGCAATGGCGATCCGGAGCAGTTGGCGGGATTGCGCGTTAGCACGAACTTCGGAGACTTTTTTGGAATCCGCCCGGCTCTGGGAAGAGCGTTTCTTCCCGAGGAGGAGAGTGCGCGGCACACTCTGGTGGTTCTAGGCTATCGCTACTGGATGCGGAAGTATCAAGGTGATCCCACTATTTGCGGTAAAAGCCTGACGCTCAATGGCGAGAACTACACGATTATCGGAGTATTGCCGGCATCCTTCGATGAGCTGTTCCCGGTTGACGTCGTCGTTCCATTCGATATCGGCTGGCTGCATCGAGCCGATTCTGATCTTGGTGTTTTCGGCCGCCTGCGTTCGAACGTGACTGTACAGCAGGCGGCGGCGCAGATGAGCGGAACGATGACCCGGATGGCACGGCAGCGGACCGACCGCAAAGGATTCGGGATCGTTCTGCTGCCGCTTGCTTCTGTGCGGATGGAGTACATCAGGCCAGCGCTGATGGTGCTGCAATGCGCGGTGGGATTTGTTCTGATTCTTGCTTGTGCAAACGTCGCGAATCTGATGCTGTCGCATGGCATGAGCAGACGGCAAGAAATCGCGGTACGCGTCTCGCTTGGAGCGACGAGGATGCAAATCGTCCGGCAATTCCTGGTGGAGAGTTCGTTGCTGGCGATCGTCGGAGGGGCGCTCGGGCTGTTGCTGGCTTTGGGGAGTGTGCATTTGTGGGCACGATTCGGGCCGACACAGATTCCAGTTCCAAATTCGGCTTACGAAGTGACGCTGCCAGAGGTGCACCTTGGAGCAGGCGAGGTGGTCTTCACGCTGGCTGTGTCGCTCGCCACTGGGATCATCTTTGGATTGATTCCGCCGCTTCGGCTGCTGGGTGGCAATACACAGAGTGCACTAAAAAATGGAGGGCGTGGAACAATCGGCGAAGTGAAGGGGCGTGGAACCAGAACCGTTCTGGTGGTAGTTGAGGGAGCGCTTGCGCTTGTGCTGGTGGTCGGCGCTTCTTTGATGATCAAGAGCTTTTCGCGGCTGTTGGCTGTGAATCCAGGATTTGAGCCGAGCCGGCTTTTGACGTTGCGGATCAAGCTATCGGAGGACGCCGCCGGTTCACCCTATCGAGATGCTGGAAGGCGGGCGGTGACGTTTCACGATTTTGTTGACAGGGTTCGCAGCATACCCGGGGTTGAGTCTGCCGCGCTGACCCAAATCGTTCCTCTGAGCCAGGACGATATGGATCGAGGGCCATTTGCGGTCAAAGAGAAACCTAATTCGGATATCTCACTTTCTGCGGACTATCGGGATATCAGCACTGGATATTTCGAGACCATGAAGATTCCTTTGCTGAAGGGCAGAAGCTTTGCGGAAAGCGATGATGACAAACATCCGCGTGTGGTGGTGATCGATGAGACTCTCGCACATCAATACTTCGGGAGCGAAGATCCATTGGGAAAGCACATCGTGTTGCCCGCGGGATCTCAGGTACCACGAGAGGTTATCGGAGTTGTGGGAGCGGTTCGGGATTCTTCATTGAGTGCTGCGCCGGAGCCGACTCTCTACTTCCCATTGATGCAAGGGCCGGATCAAACGATGAGCATGGTTGTGCGGGTCAGCGGCCCGCAGGAGACGATTCTCCCGGCGATTCGAAGCGCGATCTGGTCAGTGGACCGGAACCAGCCGATATACGAGATCAGATCCATGCCGGAGATTCTGGGAAATGTTACTTCCGCACCCAGGATTGCGTTTATTCTGCTCGATGTCTTGGCTGTGGTGGCTCTGGTTCTGGCGGCGATTGGAATCTACGGGGTGACTTCGTATAACGTCGGCCAGCGGACGCAGGAAGTCGGCGTGCGGCTCACCTTCGGAGCCACGCCGGATGCGATCGTGTCGATGCTGGTGCGGCAGGCGACGAAGATCACGATGATTGGCATTGCGACGGGACTGCTATTCGCTTGGCTGATGACTCGGTTTATGTCAAGCCTTCTCTATGGAGTCAGCAGCACTGATCCGGCCATCTTTGTGGGAGCGACGTTGCTTGTGGGGATTGTTGCAACCATTGCCTGCTATGTTCCCGCACGCCGGGCAGTACGTGTGGATCCGCTGGTAGCGCTTCGGATGGAATGACGCATTGAGTTGGCGTGCCCTACGGCCGATGGGCAAACGCACATTCGCGAGTGACCAACACAGTTGGAAAATGCAAGGTGCCGGTTGCGAGATTCGCTCCCGCGTTATATGGTTTTGGGCGTTCCGATTGCGAACAGCTGGAAGGTCCAATTCTATGCGACGTGCTTTGTGTGTGGGGCTGATCATTTGTATTTGTATCGGGCTCGGGTGCGCTGGAAGTGGAGCACAGCCTGCAGCCGCTCCGGTGATTACAAGAATTGATCCTCCGAACTGGTGGCCTTCGCTACCGGATCCGATGCTGCTGATCTACGGCCAGAATCTAAATCAGGCGAGGTTTGCTGTTACCGGACGCGGCGTGAGGGTCGTGAAGACGCAGGCTTCGGCGAACGGGCATTATGCGTTTGTGTGGCTCGCAACCAGGAGTGCGAGCGCGCAAAGGCTGAGGATCAGGGCGACAAACGATGCGGGGTCCACCGAAGCTGAGTGGGAGTTGAAGGCTCGCGAGCCTGAGGCGGGATGGCACCAGGGTTTCAACGCGGCAGACGTGATGTATCTGATCATGACTGACCGGTTCGCGGATGGAGATGCAGCGAACAATCAGCCGGGGTTTGATCCGGGCGCGCCGCGCGGGTGGCATGGCGGCGATCTGAAAGGCGTTGATGAGCACCTGGACTACTTGAAGGAACTGGGTGCCACAACAGTATGGCTGACGCCGATTCTTTCGAATGGAACCGAGAGGGATTCGTATCACGGGTACGCGGCGGCGGATCTGTATGCGGTGGATTCGCATTTTGGAACTCTGGAGGACTATGTGAAGCTCTCGCGAGATCTTCATGCGCGGGGGATGAAGCTGGTGTACGACATTGTGCCGAATCACATCGGACTGGACAGCCCATGGGTGCATGACCTACCTGCGCCTGACTGGCTGCATGGCAGCGCGGAGCAACACTCGCAGACTCGGTACAACATCGAAGAGCTCGCAGATCCGCATGCGACGGCGGCGGATTGGTGGGAGATCACGCATGGGTGGTTTGTGGACGCAATGCCGGATCTGAACCAGGAGAATCCGCTGGTCGCGCAGTATTTGATCGAGAACGCGATGTGGTGGACGGAGACGGCAGGGCTGGATGGATTCCGGATCGATACGTTTCCGTATGTGGGGCGGGAGTTCTGGGCGCAGTTTCATCGCGAGCTGAAGGCGGTGTATCCGAAGCTGACGACTGTGGGCGAGGTATTCAACAGCGATGCTCAGCTGACCTCGTTTTTCGCGGGAGGCACGGTTCACGACGGGATCGATACAGGGCTGTACACGCCGTTTGATTTTCCAGTGTTCTACGCTATCAGGGACGTTCTGTTGCACGACAAACCAATGATGGCTTTGAAGGGCGTGCTGGGGCAGGATCATCTGTACCCGCATGCGGAGCGGCTGGTAACGTTTTTCGGGAATCACGATACCAAGCGGTTCATGGGTGAGCAGGGTGCTACTACGGAAAAGTTGAAGCTTGCATTTGTGATGCTGGTGACACTACGTGGAACACCGGAGATTTATTCAGGAGATGAGATTGCAATGGAGGGCGGCGACGATCCGGATAATCGAAGAGATTTTCCCGGAGGATTCAAGTCGAGCAATCACAATGCATTCACCGCAGCGGGACGAACGCCGGTCGAGGAGGAGTTGTTTGCGTGGGTGGCGGGACTGCTCCATGTGCGAGCGCAGCATGAGGCGTTCGCAGTCGGAGAGCAGCAGGACCTAATGGCGGACGGGACAGCAATTGCGTATTTGCGCGGGGAGGGGCTGGGTGAGAAATGCAAATCGCGCGGACCGGAGCGGATTCTAGTGGTGCTGAATAAAGATGCAGCGGCACGGAATGTAGAGATGAATGCGGCACGGACGGGGTTGGAGGGTTGCGCATCGTTCAAGCCGTTATTTCCGGAGTCAGCGGAAGAGGTGAGAGTGGTGGATGGGAAGGTCACGGTGCCGATGGGCGCAAATGGAGCGGCCATTTATTCGGCACAGTGACGATCGAATCAGGTTCGTTCGAGGGCATTCAACCAGAGATTGAAGGCGGGAGAGCTGAAGCCCGGAGATGATCGACGCAACGAGGCAGGACTAAGTTCGTGTCAAGACACATAGCTCGGGACGCGCTACCTCGATATCTGATTGAGTTCGGAGCCGGCGAGGAGGAAGGCACCGACGCCGTACACATAGCTGGAAGACGGTTTGAATTTACCGGGTTCTCCGCCGATGGGCTGGATGGAACCGAGGCGGCCATCGGCATAGATGTGCGTGAGCATGCCCTGCCAGGATTTCATGACGATGGGGAGATATTTTTTGCGGTCGAGGAAACCGTGATGGATTCCCCATGCGAGACCGTAGGTGAAGAAGGCAGTGCCGGAGATTTCAGGATTGGGGTACGAGGCGGGATCGAGGAGACTGGCGCGCCATACTCCGTCTTTCGGCTGAAGGTCGGCAATGCGTGCGGCCATCTGTTTGTATTGCTCGACGTACTTTCCGCGTGGGGGATAGTTGTCGGGCATGCGATCGAGTACCATGGCGAGTCCGGCGAGGACCCAGCCGTTACCGCGCGACCAGAAGATCTTCTGACCGTTGGATTCACGCATCGTGAAGAAGCGGTCGTCGCGATAGTAGAGGTGTTCGGCGTGGTCGTAGAGAGCGCCCGAGGTGATCCACCACTCATGGTCCATGAGGTCGATGTAGCGGTGGTCGTTGGTGGTCCGTGAGAGCTCGGCGAGAACTTTCGGGGACATGTAGAGGGCGTCGCACCACCACCAGAGATTCTTTCCGGGATCGTCGGGACGGGCGATGAGCTTGTCCATGCCTTCGCGGGTGGGAGCGAGTTCTTCGGGATTGTGGCTCTCGTTGTAGAAGGTGAGGTAGGTGAGTCCGATGGCTTCGTCGTCGGCGTGGGCAAAGCGAGGGGCGAGCTGCCACTTATAGTCGCGCGCAACTTTGAGGACCCAGTCGTGGTACCTTCTGTCGCCGGTGGTGCGCGAGGCGGCGAGAAGGCCGTCGTAGAGAGCCGCATAGGTCCAATCGATGTTGTAGCGATCGTCGGAATGCTTGATCTGCCAGTCGGCGACGAGCTTCATGGCTCTTTGAATGTCACGGTGTTTGAGCTTCGCGGAGAGGCCCGTTGCAAGAGGGCCGGGATCGTCAGGCTGATCGCCAGCGGCGGCGAGCTCGGTCATAGGAGGACGCGCGGTTGTTTGTGTGGAAGCGCAGGGTGCGATGAGAGCGAAGAAGATTAGGAAGAGGGCCGGACGGAGGTTGTTCATCTCGGAGATGAGATTACAAGACTCCACGGGGAGCGTCCTACATCTCTGCGAGACAGGGGCGCTCAGTGACGGTCAATAGCCGATGGTGAAGCGCTGGCGGATGTTGGCGGGGTGTTCAAGCTCGTCGACCAGGGCGATTGCGTAGTCCTCGAAGGAGATGCGGCTTTCCCCTTTTTCGTTGGTGATGAGCTGATCTTTGCCGAGGCGGAATTTTGCCGGTGCGCTGGCCAGGCTCAAAGAAGCCGGCGGGGCTGAAGTAGGTCCATGGGATATCAGATGACTTGAGGAGGTCGAGTGTCTTTGCGTGTGAGGTGGCAATGGGGAGCCATGCGGCGGGGACATGGCCGGAAGCGAGAAGTGTGAGGCCGGGTGCGACTTCGAGCGATGCTGCTCCGCCGACGACGATGAGGCGCGGGTTGCCGGCTTTGCGCACTGCCTCAACGAGGCGGCCCGTTACCGAGACGAGCTGATCCGGGTCATCGGGCGGAGGCATGTAGGCGCTGATGACCGCGTCGGAGCCGGAAATGATTTGGGCGATGCGTTCGATGTTGCTGAGGTCGTCGCGGACGGAGTCGGTCCCAGCGGGGAGCTTGCCTGGATTGCGGACAGCGGCGGTGACCTGGTGACCTCGAGACTGAAGCTCACGAAGGATGCGCGAGCCGGCGTTTCCGGATGCGCCGTAAAGGACGACTTTCATGCTGGATGCCTCCTGAATGATGATGCTCGGAAGAATCAGATGAGATGAGATGCGTCTGGGACGCAAATTCCCGCGGGAAGGCCTTTACAATGTCGAGATGGCAGAATCCTGGGGAGACGTCGTCAAAAAGCTGAAAGCAGTTGCAGCAGAGCGTGGCAAGCCGATCACAGATGAAGTAGCGAAGGAAGTCATCATGAGAGAGTATCGAGTCTTGTTTGCAGATGGATTCGATCCGATCGATCCGGCTCCGGAGATCTCGGCAGAGGAATACGACAACATGGTGGATCTTACCGACTTGGATCGCTAAACAACTCTGCGTTTCACGGCGAGAGTGCTACTCAAGAGACGATTCGCGTTCTGCTCTGAGACCGATCTCGATGGATTTGAGGGCGACGGCGATTCCACCGAAGATGAGAGCAACGGAGATCGCGTCGGTCTCTCCGATAAGTCGCTGGCCCGGATTAAATGTGTTGATCAGGTGCGTGCCAAGTAAAAACGCGAGGCCGGTTAGCGTCATCAAGATGGCCGTTGTACTGCATAAGAGCAGGAGGATGTTCGGAGCGGACCTTGTGGCAGCTATCATTCAACGCCTCCTGAAATGTGGGTGGATTTAACACTACACCGGGCGTTGGAGGGGGCAGATGTCTCTCTGGTAATCAGGGGATTACGGATTCCGGTCTGGATTGCGACCAAGGTCATCGGGCTGGACGCGACGAGTTCACACAGAAGAACTTACGCGATGCCGGCGAAATCTAAAAACGTCGATTATTGACGACGTTGCCGCTGCCGGGCTTGAGCGCGAAACGCCGAAGCGCTCGGTACAGCGAGAAGTGAACCAAGAATTCCACCGAAGATTATGACCGCGGCCAGAGCCGGGTCGGAATGAAAAGTACTGATCAGATGCATTTTGAAAGCCCTCGTCTGGTTTCCTCAGTATGAATCGCTTTCGATTCGTCTCCGCACTCCTGGCGGTAATCGAGAGCACTCCAAAGTAAGGCCATCGGATGGGCAAAAGTGGCATGAGAGGCTCGTATATCTCGTCGCCGAACGAGTGAGTACGGCTCCTGCTTTCGCCGTACATCACGTTTTAAGAAGGTTTCAGCCGCTCTGCTGAACTACTTTTTCGGCAGTTCGAGGGATCCAGTCAGGGTGGAGACATTTTCAACGTGGTGGCTGCGGCACCAGGACTCGAGACCTTTGGCGAGGCGTTCGGTAGCGCGGGGATCGGCGTAGCTGGCTGTGCCAACTTGAATTGCAGTGGCTCCGGCGAGCATGAATTCGACGGCGTCTTCGGGGGTGATGATCCCGCCGAGACCGATGATGGGGATCGAAACGGCTCTTGAGGCTTCGTAGACCATGCGGACGGCGATGGGCTTGATAGCGGGGCCGGAGAGTCCGCCGGTGACATTGGTGAGGCGCGGCTTGCGTGTCTCCACATCGATGGACATGGCAAGGAAGGTGTTCACCAGGCTCACAGCGTCGGCGCCAGATTGCGCGCATGTGCGGGCCATTTGTCCGATGGAGGTGACGTTGGGCGAGAGCTTGACGATAATGGGGCGCTTCGAAACGGCTTTGACTTCGCGGACAAGATACTCGAGAGAGCCGCAGTCGGAGCCGAAGGCCATGCCTCCCGCGTGGACATTGGGGCAGGAGACGTTGAGCTCGTAGGCCGCGACACCTTCAGCATCGTTGAGGCGTTCGACGACGCCTTTGTATTCACCCACGGTGTAGCCGAAGACATTGACGATGCACTTGCATGACGGGTAACGCCGGAGCTCAGGGAGCTTCTTGTCGATGAACTCGACAACGCCGATGTTCTGCAGGCCGATCGCATTGAGCATTCCAGCAGCGGTTTGGATAATGCGCGGGGCTGGGTGCCCTTGGATGGGCTCGAGCGAGATGCCTTTGGTGACGAACGCGCCGATGCGTTCGAGGGAGACTATTTCTTCAAATTCGATTCCGTACCCGAAAGTGCCGCTGGCAGCGATGACCGGGCTGGTCAGCTCGATGCCAGCAAACTGCACTTTCATGTTAGGTTTCACGACCGGTCTTTGTCCTTAGGGCCTGTGAGCCGCTGATTTGGTTTGCTCAGGTTGAAGAGCCTGGGTAAGCACACGTCCGACAGCGGCAGAGGGGAAGTTTATGCCCAATTCCGCGGCGAGGGTGGTTGCCAGATCAACGGGAGCCACACGTTCATGATACTCGCCGGGGACGAACGGAGTTCCATAGAAGGCCAGAGGTACATGGCGATCGTAGGACCAGGGACTGAAGTGAGTTGTGCCGCCCCAGGAGCGGATGTCTTCCATCTGATAGCCGCCCAGAAGTAGCGTGACGAACCAATTGCCGTGGTACGCGTAGCTGTGGGCAAGCTCGCGACCCATTTCGGTTTGCGGGAGCTGACCGTAGGCCATCTGAAGGCGAGTGTAGGCTCCGCCGAACTGAGGAGCAGGCGGGAGACGGTGTTGAGAGGGCTGGGTGGGATCGGATTGGCCGGCACTAAGGGTGGGCAATGGCGCGGGGTTCTGTGCATTGACGGCGTCAGGGAGAAGGGAGGCGACTTCTTCTTCAGCAGCTTGTTCGGAGAGGTGGGCCTTCTCGAAGGCTTGCTTGTTGAGGTTGATGTAGGGGAGTTCGGGTCCGGGCATGAGGTATCGAGTGTGCTCGCCGGGCGAGTGCCGCTGATTGAGCTCTTCTTCAAGGCGGTCGTAGACCTTGTTCATGGTGAGCATGGCGGAGTTCATACCGAGCTTGGCTGCTTCGTCGGCGATGGGAGCGATGCCGTGATCTGCGGAAAGCGCGAGCCAGACATTCTGGAGTCCGATGTTCTGATCGAGCCAGGTGAAGAACTTGTCGAACTGACTGTCGAGGGCGAGAATCATCTGATTCTCTGAGTCGGAGTCAGGTCCGAACTTGTGACCTTGAATGTCGTTGGCGGAAAGAGAGATGGTGATGAGATCGGTGACGCCGCGTTGCCCGAGGTTTTCACCTTTGATGAGGGCTTTGGCGAAGTCGAATTCGTAGCTGTTCGCTGCGGGGGTGCGGCCGACTGCGTCGAAGAATTGTTTGGTACCGACGGCGTTGGCCTCGCGTTCGGCTTCAACGATGCGCCCGCTGGAGTTGAACTGAGTGGCCCATTCGGGCAGGTGCTCCATGTAGAAGGTGGAGGTGGTGAACTGGCCGCTGACTGGATCGATCCAGAAGGCGCCGTTGGCGGCGTGGCCGGGAGGGAGAATGGCGGCTCGATCTTTGAGGGAAACTCCAAAGACTTTGGCTTTGCCCTGAGTGGCGAGGCGGAGCTCGTCACCGAGAGTGGAGGCGCGGAGATTAAGGGGTGAAGCGCCGGTCAGGAATTTGGGAGAGCCGGAAACGTTGGCAGGGATGGAGGAGGCGGGAATGTCGACGAGCTGGTAGCGCTCGTCTTCAACCGAGGTGACTTTCTTTGCGTCGGAGCGCGAGGCATCCCACCACTCGTTGGACTCGATGCCGTGTCCATCAGAGTATGCGCCGGTGCCGATGGTGGCATGGCCGGGCGCGGTTTTGGTGTTGGCGTAGTCGTAATAGCAGTCCGTGAACCAGGCGCCCTGGTTCATGAAGAGATTGAATCCACGGTTTTTGAATTGGGCGCGCTGGCGATTGAGATAATCGCCGCGGAACTGGTCGATAATGAGGATCACCACAAGTTTGGGCTTGCCGACATACGCCTGGGCATGCGCGGAGATGGATGAGGGAATGGAGAGGAGGGCTGCAAGGAAGAGGGCGAGCATGCGATAGAGATTGCAATGAAAGAAACCAGCGCGCGGCAACATGCAGCCATTGTAAACAGCGCCGATGAACCGAGTGTGATCTGGATGCTGAGCGACTTAGGAAAGGTGGCCGTTGCAGCGCGCGTACATCCTGAGGCCAAGAGACGTAGGCGTGGTTCGAGTCTTACTTCGATCGCTCATGTCAACATAAGAGGGACGCGAGGTTTCGGCGAGCAAGCCGACGGACGAGAGCTGTCCGATGGTCTGCTGGATTCTTGGGAAGCTGTGCGAGTCGGCGGCTTCCATAAGCTCTTCCGCGGTGGAGTAGAGATCGAGCGCTGCCTCGGATTCGCCGGCGGCGAGCGCTTCGACACCGCGATGGCATACGAAGGAGAGGATGCGAAGGTGAATCGGCGTGAGGCGCGCGAGCAGATCGATGAAGGGAAGATTCGATCGGTCTTGCCCGTCCGCGCTGCAGGAGGAGACGAGCAGACCTGCCCACATTCTCCGTATCCAGTCTTCCTCGATCCAAGAGCCGCCCTCGAGAACACGCATTAGGAGATCGGAGGAGGCAAAGGGCTGCGCAACATGGCCGCGCCGGAGAAGGATGTCTTCGGCTTTGAGAACGATCTCAACGGCGCTGGCTACACGCTTGTTACTGAAGCGATTCAGAAGGGCATGATTGACTTCTTCCGCAGTCCAGGGGCAGAGGCGGCGTAGAAACCCGAGAGCCCGGGCAAGTCGCAACTCGCGCAGAATGAAATCCGCTTCGGTTTCATCAGACCGTTTTGTCTTTGCGCGCTGCCAAGGTTGAAACTCGGTGCCTTCAGGGAAGACAAAGGCAACAGCGACTCCTTCGTCATCTTTGCGCACGACCCGCGCCTGGATGCTGACGCGGTGCTCATGGTCCCTGTCGGCTGCGCCTTCTTTTACAAGTACGAGTGACAGCTGGTCGCCTTGCTGCCACGGCTGATTTGTGTGGATGAATATACCGGGAGGGCAGATGTCCCGCACATCATAACGGCGTGAAGTATCGCCATTCGTTTCGTAAACCTGAAGACCCTCGAGGACCAGCCGGATGATCTTGCGACGTTCAGGAAGAGGGTCGTCGAGCGCAAGCCAGCGAATGACCTTGTTCCCAAGGTGGTCCTTCTTTTTATCTTTCTGTTTGTCCGCTCGCTTTTTTGGCTTGATCGATGCCGGTGCTGGAGCTGCGGTGACCTTGACATAAGCCTTCTCAGCTGCGGCCTTACTGAGCGCGATGAGATCTTCGGTCGAGCGCGATACGGGCTTTTCGGGTTCGCGAATTTCCAGCGGTTTCTCGTCTGGAAGGGCCGCAGGACTGTGAGATTCGAGGATCGTTAAGGCGCTTTCGATTTTCGCGATGTCGGGGCGGTCGAAAGCAACTGCATGGTCCTCGGCCACTGTGGCGTCAGTCTCCAGCCCTGCCGGAAACGTCGATGCGGCGTTGGACGCATCCTCCTCTTCGCGATGTTGAGAGGCAGGCGAAGTCGGAGTGCTTTCAACAATCGAGGTCGCCTGGCTTGGAATCATGCTGGGTTTGCTCTCGACGGGTTCCAGAAGCAGCGGCGTCACGGCTTGCCACGTGCTGGCGACAGCTACGGTAAATGCGCCGGTGGTGGCGACAACTGCGGGTTGAATCGGAGTTGTCGCGTGGGCGCTGAACATCGAGACCCGTTCAGGGATCGGAAGCGGTGAAACGGGCGGCTCTGGAAGCGCTTCCTCCGAAGGCATGAGTTGAGACGTAGATTCCGACCGTGAGTCCGCCTGGGACGAGGGTGTGATGGCCTGATCGGCGAGCAGATGATCCAACTCTTCATCCGAGCAGATGATGAGTTTGTCCCCGACTCCGGTGCCGTTGGCAGCAAGAGCATTCATGGGAAGGATGAGGGCACTCGTTGCACTGGGATGGAACTTCGGAAGCGGAATGCCCGGAGGAAGCTCCACGGCATCGAGAAGAGTCAGGTTTGTATCGAGGTACGCGAAATCGATGGGAAAGATGCGGACAATCTGGGGGCTGTGCTGGAGGTTGGTCAGCCAGAAAGCGGCTTCGGGGTTTTGCGCGAGGCCATCGAGGATGATCTTCATCAGCTTGAAAGGCTCGCCGGCGCAATCGGCCACCGTGATGCGGAGGCCCAGTCGGCGGGCCTTCGACACGTTGTATGCACGGCAAAACGTCGCTTCCATTTGCGTCGCAATCATCCGGGAGGAGTCCGTGTTCAATGGTTAGATTCCGCTTGCCTCGATTCCGGGAGAGGTTCGAGCGTCAGTGGCTAGAAGATACCATTGAGACGAACTTTAGGGTATGCCCCAAAGGTTAGTGTCTGCTCGGGAGTACCCGTTTCACGAGTACTATAGGCGTGCCAGATAACTCCTATCACTACTTAAGATTACCGGTATATATTCGGGTCGAACATGAGGCAGTGCTGTGGAAAATCGGGGACTGGGGATTACCCTCGAGAATCTATCTGCCGCAGCCTGACTTCGAGCAGTTGCTTCTCGCGCAGGTTCTGCGTGAGGGAGATGGCACACTGAAGCTCCCGCCGCGCTTCGGTTATGCTTCCGAGTTTCATCAGCAGGTCCGCGCGAACTCCGTGGTAGAGATGATTGCCAGCCAGCGGGGAGTCGGATTCGGGGCTCGCAATTGCATCGAGAGCGGCGAGTCCAGCGCTGGGCCCCTTCGCCATTCCGACGGCGACAGCGCGATTGAGAGCGACGATGGGAGAAGGCGCGGTTTGAAGCAGGGCGTTATAGAGAGTGACGATGCGGTTCCAGTCAGTTTGTTCAGCTGTGCGAGCCTGCATATGACAGGCGGCAATGGCAGCCTGCAATGCGTAGAGACCTGAGCCGCCACCGAGTTGTTGCGCACGGCCGAGCGATGCGCTTCCCCGCTGGATCTGAGCGTAGTCCCAGAGGGAGCGGTTCTGATCAGGGAGCAGGATAGCTTCACCGTGTTCGCCGCGGCGGGCAGCGGTGCGGGCGCTGTTGAATTCCATGAGAGCAAGCAGGGCGTGCACTTCCGATTCGGAGGGAATCATTTGCGCGAGCATTCGGCCAAGGCGGAGAGCTTCGTCGCAGAGCGCGTTGCGCATCCACTCGTTTCCGGTGGTGGCTGTGTAACCCTCGTTGAAGATGAGGTATACGACGGAAAGGACCGAGTTCACTCTGCGCTGCAACTCTTGGCCGCGCGGAACTTCGAAGGGGACATCGGCTTCAGTGAGCGCTTTTTTGGCGCGAAAGATGCGTTGTCCCATCGTTCTTTCAGAGATTAGAAAGGCACGGGCAATCTCCGCGGTGTTGAGTCCGCCGACGAGACGTAGAGTCAAAGCGACTCGCCCTTCCATGGGGAGCACGGGATGACATGCCGTGAAGATCAGCCGGAGAACATCGTCGTCGATCACCTGATCCAGAGCGTGATCCATAGCTTCTCCGAGACGCTGCTGCTGGTCCTGAAGATCCCGAGCAATCTCGCCGTGCTTCTGTGCGAGCATCTGGCCGCGGCGAAAGTTATCGATGGCACGCCGCTTCGCTGCCGTCATGAGCCAGGATGCGGGATTCTCCGGAATGCCATCCTGGGGCCATCGCTCCATTGCCGCAACGAGCGCGTCCTGGGCTAGTTCTTCGGCGATGCCGATGTCGCCTGTGACGCGAGCAATGGCCGCGATGAGCCGCGTGGACTCAATCTTCCAGATCGCTTCGACGGTGCGATGGACATCGGTCATGTTCGCCTGACCTAATCTTAGCGGTCAGGCGAACATAGTCGCGATCGGGAATGAGAGGTGTCTGCTCAGGCCTTTTCGGGCGCGGGAACGAAGAAAATTTCGCGCACTTCAGTCGGCATGTTGGGTCCGCATAGTTTGGCGCTCCGGCGTGCCCACGAAAGCACCTCTTCGAGGCTGGCGCATTCGAGAATCATCAACCCGCCGACGTGTTCCTTCGCTTCGAGGTAAGGTCCGTCGGTCACGAGCAACTCACCGTCTGGCTGCGTCCGAAGAGTGCGCGCGGCTCCGAGCCCACAAGAAAGCTTCGTAACCCCTGCGGCGTCCATTTCGCGGTTGAGGGCGTGAATGCCGTCGATGGTGCTCTGGTCCATTGTGGATGGGTCGAAATTGTCGGGGAGGTAAGTTGAAATCAGATATTGGGGCATGTCATCTCCTGGGTTTGCGTTCAGCCGGGCTTTGCCCGCCTTCACTATAACGACGAGTGGGCTGCGGCGGTTTCTACAGCTCTCCCGGGAGAAATAGAGAATTCATCTGCAGGGCTTTAGTAAGGCGGAGAGTGCCAACAAAAAAGGCGGCCCTCAATTGGCCGCTTCGTTTCCCATTCTAAACCGTTCTGACGAACGGCTTAGAATGGGGAGCCTAAACTTGAGTTCCGCCCGGACCTACGCGGTGACGGGTTCGCTGGAGTTGACCTTGGTTGGGGTGAGCCAGCCGAAGCGATCGGGCTTGAGCCCGTTGGCGATGGAAAAGAATTCATCGGCGATCTTTTTTGTGATCTCGCCGGTTTTGCCGTCAGCCACCAGGATGCGATCGATGGAACGGATGGGCGTGACCTCGGCGGCTGTTCCGGTGAAGAATACTTCGTCGGCGATATAAAGCATTTCGCGAGGAACTGGCTGCTCCATGACTGTCAGGCCGAGGTGTCGTGCAATTGTGAGGACGCTGTCGCGGGTGATCCCGGACAGGGCAGAGTTGGCCAGGGGCGGTGTGTAGATGACGCCGTTGCGGACCAGGAAGACGTTCTCGCCAGAGCCCTCGCTAACGAGGCCGTTCACGTCGAGAGCAATGCCTTCAACGTAGCCATTGGTGTCGGCTTCCATGCGGATGAGCTGCGAGTTCATGTAGTTTGCGCCGGCCTTGGCAAGTGCAGGCATCGTATTGGGGGCGAGACGGTTCCAGCTGGATATGCAGACGTCGGCACCACCTGTTCCCGCAACGTACTTGCCCCAGGGGAAGTTGGCCATGTAGACCTCGATCGGAGAGCCTTTTGGGTTGACGCCGATCTCACCATAGCCGCGCAGGACGATGGGGCGGATATAGCAGGGGGCAACTCCGTTGGCTTCAACGAGGTCGACGGCAGCGGCGCAAAGCTCGTCGAGGGAGAAGGGAAGCTCCATGCGGTAGATCTTGGCAGAGTCAAGGAGACGCTGCATGTGCTCGGGGAGCCGGAAAACGGCCGAGCCTTGCGGCTGGGCGTAGCAACGGATACCTTCGAAAACGCTGGAGCCGTAGTGGACGACATGGCTCATGACGTGAATGTTGGCGTTCTCCCAGGGGATCAGGTTGCCGTTATGCCAGATGTTGGCTGTCTTGGTGATTGGCATGGGGATTCGCGAGCTCCTTGTCTCGACAAATGAGCGGATACCAAGAGGGTAGCGCGACTGAGGGGGGGATGTCACGGCTGAGGTGTGTCCCGGTAGCCCAGTGTGCACGGGATGATTCCCTGCAAGGGGCGCATTGAAAGAGCGGGCGATCACACTGGTGTTTCTCGGGAGCGCAGGCGGGATTTGCGGGGCGAATTAGCCGGAGTCTGGGGTTCGACAGCAGCGCTCCGAGGGCTCAGAGGGCCGTGTGTTAAGGTTCGGGCGTGACAGACATTGCGGGACGAAAGAAAGCGCTGGCTCGACTGACAATAGGAGAGGGGTACACGAAGCATACGTTCGACGCGGCGAACGGGGTGCGGACAAGCGGGATCATTCCCGGGCGTTTTCTGAAGACAGGGCACAAGCACGATCGGCATTCCACGGCATATTTCGGTGTCGCGCCTTCGGTGTTCCGCGGATTGTTGTTGAGGTGGAAAAGAAGCAAACCTCGCGCAGCGATTGAGGAGTACACATTCATCGATGTGGGCGCGGGAATGGGACGGGCGATGCTGCTGGCGTCGGAGCATCCATTCCGGAGAGTAGAAGGTATCGAGCTGAATCCTACACTGGCAGGGATAGCGCGCAGGAATGCGGTGAAGTGGAGAACTGCGGGGAGGGCGCGCGCACCGATGCGCATCACGTGCGGCGACGCAGTTGAGCACAGGTTCCCGAAGAGCCCCTGCGTGGTGTTTCTGTTCAATCCATTTGGTGCGTCCGTGATGAGGAGGCTGCTGATCAGGCTTGCCGAGACCTTTAGTGATCGGCCGGGAAATTTGGATCTGCTGTATGTGAATCACGAGCAGGAACACGTGTTTGAAAGGCAGCGCGGATTTGTGCGGCTCTTTCTGGGTAAAGTGGCGCGATCGCGTGCAGACGCAATCGCGGATCACCGCATCATGGCAAATCAGCCGGACGGCGAATATGAGGCGAGCAACTATGAGGATTGTTCGATCTGGAGGTGGGAAGGGCTATGACACGGATTTTGTTGACGAAACGATCTCGGTGAGGAAAGCTGAAACGCAAGGCGGAGCAGATTGAGCTGATGTCCATGGCGCTTGGGTAGGGACCTGCCTAATTGACTGGAGTTGGAATTGAGAGAGCCGCACCTGGTATTGGGGATTGGGGAGTTGCTGTGGGATGTGTTGCCGACCGGCAAGCGGTTGGGCGGAGCACCAGCGAACTTCAGCGTAATGGCGGGACGACTCGGGAACCATGCGGTGATTCTCAGCCGGATTGGACGCGATGATCTGGGTCGGGAAGCGATAAGCGTGCTCGATCCATTGCCTGCCGATACGGCACAGCTGCAGATCGATACACTCCATGAAACGGGGCGGGTCACCGTTGCTTTCACCGATGGGCAGCCTGAGTACACGATCCACCAAGGCGCGGCGTGGGATTCGCTGGAACTGTCGGACGAGTGGGTGAAGCTCGCGGAGAGGGCGGACGCAATCTGCTTCGGCTCGCTGGCGCAGCGGAGCATCGAGGCGAGACAGACGATCCAGACGCTTGCGGCGCAAAGTCCATCGCGATGCGTGCGAGTGTTTGATGTAAATCTTCGCCCTCCGTTTTATTCGAGTGAAGTGATTCAAGAGTCGCTTGAGCTTGCAACCGTGGTGAAGATGAACGACGCGGAGGTTCCGCTGGTCCTGGCGCTGCTTGGAATTCCGGTGGAGGATGGTGGACATCCAGGTCACTTGCGTTCGGGAGCGGAGAAGTTGCTGGCGGAATTTCCAACCTTGCGCATGGTTGCGATTACGCGGGGCGCTCATGGAAGCCTGCTGGTAAATCGCGAAGAGTGGCACGAGCATGCGGGGTTCACTACCAAGGTTGCGGACACCATTGGCGCGGGAGACGCTTTTACAGCGGCGATGACGCACTATTTGCTGCGGGGAGCAGATCTTTCGGTGTTGAATGAGGCGGGAAACCGCTGGGGAAGCTGGATGGCTTCGCAGAGCGGAGCAATGCCGCCATTACCACTGGAGGTCAGGGAAGGGATTGGTGCGGCGATTGAGCAGTCTGCGTGAGGAGATTGCGCGTGAGCCGTAACTCACGGCTCATCCTGCTCTGTGGCTAGTTTCAGGATCGGAGGTCTTGGGCGACTCGGATGATGTCAGCCGCTGTTCTTGCGTCGAACATGGAGTACAAATCCGACTTGTCCAAGGGGATTTCAATGACGTTGACGATCCTGGGAGTTCCAGCTACCAGCTGGCGACATATCAATCGGCCGCTGGTTGCGCTGGACAAGTGCAACTCGTAATTCACGTTGTTAATTTTGATGACGCGGTTGCGATCCGAATTGGACATCCAACGCGGACTCTGGGAAGTTGCCAGGGAGAGCATGTTTCGACCTCAGTTGGGGCTGAGGAATGATCTCAGCTTTCGGGTTCGCGAAGATTGAAATTGACATTGCTCCTGGTTACTTCGGTCCTGTTCTGTGGAGGCGCTGCCCATCGCTGGGAGGCGTTCCGCCGCCGAAAGTCGAGTGGAGACTTCGGTTTTTGCCGTGCGATGGCAATGTATAGACATTCAGTCGACAAAGGGTAAGTCATTCTTCTAGGGTTCCTAGAGGATAGGAACTGAAATGTCGCGAAAGCGGGACATCAACGACGACCTGTCGCTGGCTCCGGAAATTGAGGGCGGCAAGCTGAAATCGAAGCACAGGCGCGTGTATGAGCGGCTGCTGGAGAGCATTCAGTCTGGAGCCTTGAAACCGGGAGATCGGTTGCCGAGCGAGGCGGAGCTGGGCAAGATGTTCGAGGCTTCGCGGATCACTGTGGCAAAGGCTGTGCATGACTTGCAGCGAATGGGGCTGGTGTCGCGTCGACCCGGTGCGGGAACGCATGTCCTGGGAGAGCAGAAGCAGAGCGGCCGGACATTTGGATTGCTGATTCCTGAGCTGGGGCTGACGGAGATCTTTGAGCCGATCTGCAACGGGATGATGCGGGCACAGTTTGCGAAGCCGGACTCGCTGCTGTGGGGAAACTCGTCGACTTCCGTTGAGGACAGCGCGAGAGCAGCAGAGCAGATGGTGGAGTCGTTTATCGAGAAGAAGGTTGCGGGAGTATTCTTCGCGCCGCTGGAAATGGCGAGCGAGAAGGACGCGGCGAACCGGCGCATCGCGCGGTTGTTGGATCGAGGGCAGATTCCATTTGTGCTGTTGGACCGATGCTACATGCCTTTTCCGCAACGATCGGCGCATGACCTGGTAGGGGTAGACAATCGACGCGCGGGCTATATCGCAACGGCACATTTGCTGGAGCACGGAGCTCGTAGACTTGTGTTTGCAGGCGAAGAACGGGCAGCGAATACGGTGGAAGCGCGGATTAGCGGATTCTACGAGGCGCTGCGCGCTCATGGGATCAGGCCGGACTGGGATCCAGTGTGGAGGGGAAGCGGTGCAGACGAGAAGTTTGTTCGACGGATGATGGACTCGGCGCGACCGGAGGGAATCGTCTGCGCGAATGATTTGACAGCGGCTCGGATGATGCAGGTGCTGATAGGGATGGGCGTTCGAATTCCGCATGAGATTCGGATCGTGGGTATGGACGATGTTCGATATGCGAGCTTGCTTCCGGTTCCACTGACGACTGTTCACCAGGATTGCGCGGGAATCGGGGCGGTAGCGATGGCGACGATGTTGGAGCGGCTGGAGCGGCCGAAGCTGCCGATCCGGGATGTACTGGTGCCGGTGCGCCTGGTGGTGAGGGGATCGTGCGGTGCACACGTGCAATGGAAATCGGAAGATGCGGCGAAGGCCGAAGAGAGCGAATAAGGCTCTAGTCCGCATTTGCGCGGCGCACGAGTTCATGCAGGGCTTCGCGGCAGCGAGGAGAAGCAGAACTCACATTCGAGTACTGCCCGGCTGATTGAATTCTGTACGCACGACGTCCGGGTCTTCCCGATTCAAAATCTCAGACATGTGCCTGGTCCGTACCATTTAGAGACCTACCCCCTCCCCCCTATCTCTATATGAAAGTCTCTCGTTTTCAATGACCTGCGGTTTTTGGCGGCTCCCAAGACGATTGGTGTGAATAGGTAGAACGCAGAATCTTGTTGCGGAAGGAGTTAAGGACAATCGTTGAACTGCGAACAGAGGTCCAGAAAGCTGTGAACGGTGATGACTGTGCGGACAACGACAGGGCCGCGCGAACAGTGGACCGCGGCAGTGTCGAATGGTGATGGGCTTCTAAGATCGTTCCGCGATCATGGTTCTATTTTGCGCCGTTTGCGGAAATAGACTGCAAATGCGCAGGGAAATATTTCTGCCTTTAAATGTGGGGTTTGGAGGAACGAGTCGCGATCGGCGAGCTTGACCTTTGCGGACGGCGGTAGCGGCGCTCGAGAATGCGAGAGCACCCGAGAAATGCTTATGGCTCCTCTCAACTGTCCGTTGTTGTTCGATTCAATTGAAGTTGTTTCGCTCGAGTATCCAGTGCACCTCGCGATCGCGGAGTAGGAAGCGCGAATCGTCTTCGCGATGGAGGGCGATGGACACCGGAGAGCCGTTCACAGTGCCCCGCAGCAGGAGGAGGGATGGTTCGGGCCTTTGAAAGTTGAGGTCGCACTTCCACGACGAGTCCGCATCATCGGTGAAGTGAATGGAGCCGGATGCAGGATCGAGCTTTAGCTGAACGGTATCGAGCACCTGCGCGCCATGTTGATCTTTGAGCTGGATGACTGCGGACCGAGAGTCTTCAAAGACGAGACGCTGCCACTGATCGCCGCCAGGAGGGAGCTGAAGCGCATCGCTGATTTTGGCGGTAAACATCCTGCCCCGGGAGGGCCCGTTCGTGACGAAGCTATCGACATCCCAGATACCGAACAAAGGACTTCGATCGGCCCTCTTCGCCAGTTGGCGCCTGTAAGCACGGTGTGCGGAATACATGAAGAAGACGAGTAACAGACTTCCAAGAACGGGCACGAGCAATTGAGCTGTTACATCAAAGGCTCTACGGCGCGCAAGGGATGGATAGCGAACGGGCTGTGCGGGCCGGTTAAGAAAGAGCAAGCCGGCGAGAGGCGGCACATGATCTGCAAGGAGGAAGAGCGCGAGCAGGGCAAAGTGTCCAGAGAGAAGCTTGACTCCGACGTCATAGCTGAGGTCCATGATCACGACATTCGTCATGGCGGTGAGGACAACAAGCGCTCCCAGAGTGACAGTCTGAGGAAAGAGGAGAAGGATACCGCCCAAGACTTCGACGCATCCGGCAAAGATGGTGTACACGGACGACGCAGCCATGAAGTTCCACATCAGGGTGGGCGGCGACATTTCGCCGAAAGAGCGCGAGAGGTCGGCCAGGCTGAGATGGCCGAATTGAAGCAAGAAGATTTTTTCGGAGCCGTAGCTGAACATCATTCCGGCGAGGAGCAGCCGCACGGGGAGACGAATCCAGGCATGAAGGCTGCGATAGTTGAGTCGCTGCCGATCGAGAAAAGACCATAGGCAGGTAGCTATTGCGGCGAGGAGCAATTCGCAAAGCACCAGCGTGTATTCGTAGGAGGAGTCGCCGCTGCCATTCTGGTTGAAGTCGAGGGCAGACCGTAGATGCAGGACGCAATGACCGAACCAGGGAACCACGATGTGCCAGAGCGGAGCCACAAACCCGTCGGGTATTGTGCGGCGGGTCGTTAAAACGAGGAAGATCCAGAGTATTTCGAGCAGGTACAGGCAGTAGAGGACAAGGTAAGAGAATACGAATCGGAACGCGATCCGGTGGACCAGGTTCCAACGAACAGAGTCAGTCTGGCGCTCGACGGCGCGCCGGTCCGAGAATGCGACCTGGACTTGCTCCATCATTGAAAGTGCGGATCATCATACTGAACGGAACATGCGAAGAAAAGAAAGAAATCTCAGGAACTCCTCATTCGATGTGTGCGGGGGCAGGACTGGCGATTGACGTCAAGGGCAAGGCGGATGCATTGTTGCTCGTGGCCATTTACCAGCATTGAACATGGCAACGTTCTGTCTCTGTTGTGCGAGTGTAGGTACGCAAAAATCGGTCCGCACCACGTCGGAGAGAAAGCTGTCGTTAAAGGGTTGCTGCGTTTTTCCATATGGGAATGGTGCTCCGGCGACATGAACAGGTTGGGCTGGGTCGATGTTGTATTGGGTGCCGAATACCTGCGGCTGCTCTATGTATTGCAGGTACCGGTCGAGGGTGGCTGCGGCGATCCATCTTGCCGATGCGGTTCCCCGTGCCATCGCCTCCATGGCGAGTATGTGCGCGAACAAACAATCTTCGGCGTTGTCTCCATGCTGAAAGATGAACGCGGCCGCAAGGAAATCATCGCCTGACGTAATCTGGTGGGCCGAGAGCATGGTTCGAAGAGTCTTCTGGCGCATCTTTACGCGCTGAAGATACTCAGCATTGGTGGCTTCGTCACTGATTGTTTTCGCAACCTCCTGATCTTCGACATACAGCCTGCGCACCACGGAGGGTGTCTCTGGCGGCTTTCGCGTATCGGGGGTGCTGGTTTGAGCACCGAGGGCGACACTGCAAAGACTGAGGAAGGTGAGATTTCTCAAAGTCGAGAACGCATGCCTGACCTCCGATTCCGGCTGTAGGCATGTTGTCGTCGCAAGGTGTTCTTTGTGTAAAGTAGTGTTCTACATAGGCTCTCTGGAATAGAGCACCGGGTAGTGCTTATTACCGGATGTTCTGTGGCTCGTCCACTGTTCTTCTATGCAATGCTGAACCGCGAGCGGCCGATTACGAATCTAGCGACGAGATCACGTGAGCCATTTGCCACCGAACTCATTGAGTCGATGACTCGGCGAGGAGTTCATCTCCTTTTCGCCAACACAAATGAAGCAAAGCCCGCAATGAACAGGACAACGATCAGAAGCCACAATTCTGGCAAATGGTTTGCGAGACCGAGGGGGCTGAAGGAGACAGCTGTCGATGCGCTCTGGGATCTCCAGAATGACCACACAATCAATGCAATCGGCATACCCAGGAGTACGCTGCCAAATCCAACCAACGCGCCTTTAAAGTAGATCATCGTGGTGCGCCTTGCAATGAGAATGCAGGGAGTATAGCGCGATTGGGTCGTGTGGATGCGTGCTGCTGGATCCGGGGTTCCGCAACACTCGTTGAGCGAAAGAAGAATAGGGACGTGTTTGATTCTCTTGCTGGCCAACGCGGCAGAGACGGCATGCGGCCTGATGTCCGCTCCTTGAGTCAATTTCTGAGCAGCATGGTGAGGCCCTGGGCATTGTCCAGATTTCTTGATGACAACAGCGCCAGCGAAGCGGGTACGAATTCGGGCGTATGTTCGAAGTGCTTCGTGACTACCTGCACAGTCTTTACGACGTCATCGATGGAGAAGGCTTCTTTGCGAGAACCTGCTACGCCAATGAGCAAGCCCTTCATCAGGGCAAACTCGGTGACGAGCAGCGCATATTGCCGCGCAGGCTCGATGGCGACTTGCTTTCCGCCGAACATTCCTTCGCCGAAGGGGAAGGCGCGTCTGAACAACATGTTGATGATGAGGTTCTCGAGCACCGAGGGGTGGAGGCGGAAGAACGGGGAATAAAAGTCTTGATAGGCAAGTGTGTACGACGAGCACTGTTCTTCAAAAGGCTTGTCCCGGCCAATTCCATCGAGGAAATCGTCGAGGACTTCGACAAGGCGAAGTGGCAGATCGCCGGAGACAGCACGGAGCTTTGCGAGTTCAATGACCATGTGAAGCTGGAGCGGGTTGTTTGCAGGGAGTGTTTCGATGGAACTGCGCAGGCTGCCCGTGGCTATGGCGCTGGTGAAGCCTTGCTCCATGCGGGAGTAATCGCCGTTTTCTGCCAGCACCGTTTCGAGGCGGCGCGAGAATGATCCGAGCAAGAACAATCTCTGCCACAGTTCGTAGTCGCGGTTTCTGATCAGCTGGATTGCAAATTCCCGGATGGGCCAGAAATAGGTGAGTGGGGACGTCGACTTTCCCGGGGCGTCGTTCCAGGTGAGATAGAGAGGCTCGGCATCGCCTTCGTCGGATAGATTGCTGCTTGTGAGAACGATTCGTGCTGCTTCAGGGCAGGAGAGTGTGAGGGTCGTTTCTTTGAGATTGTCGATGGTGAAGGTACGGCGTGGAAAGGTGGAACAGGTTTGAGAGAGATGGCTTTCGCCGAGTTCAACCTGAATCTGGCAGAGCTTGTCCGCGTTGTGTATGGGGCAGGATTTTGAAGGGAGCAGCTGGATGGAGGCGAATTGTGCCGAATCCGCTCCAGATTGCTGAACGACGTATTTGTCGACGAGAACACGGAGGGGTCCTGGCTGGATTTGCTGGTATTTCTCCCAGGTCTTCTGGTCAATGGGCACCGACCAGCCCTGACAGCACGAGTCCTCGCAAGCCCCGGCGATGCATTTGAATTTGTCAATATAGTTAGGTCGAATCAGTCTGGATTTGCGCAATTCAGTCCTTCTCACCTGCCGTGGTTTTTAGCTCAGGGAGAAGAGTAGCAATTTTTGGGCCAACATATTCTCATCCATTTCCAATGTGAGCCGGATGGACCGGGATGATTAATTGGTTTCCCCAGGTCTAGATGCCCGGCGGATGATCTTGGGAGTGATCTCCGCCTGACTGTTGGGAACCGAACCCCTCGAAGATAGGGAAGCCCAGTCGCGCCAGGCTCGCCTGGAATGTTGGTTGAAGCGGCGACCTTTGCTCATCATGTGTGCGGGTTTAATAGAATAGCGGGAACGTGATTATCAACCTTGCTCGACGGGCGCATGACCATAACTGGGAGCTCGATCCAATTACGCGATCGCTTCTGGATACGGATTTTTACAAGCTGCTGATGCTGCAGTTTATCTGGAAGCATTTTCCGCGGACGCGCGCCACTTTTTCGCTGATGAATCGCTCCCAGGATGTGCGACTGGGCGAGGTGGTGGACGTGCATCAGCTGCGGGAGCAGCTGGAGCATACGCGTAAACTCCGGATGCATAAGTCGGAGATGATCTGGCTGGCTGGCAATACGTTCTACGGGAAGCGGGGGATTTTCGAGCCGGCGTTTCTGCATTGGCTGGAGCACGACTTCCGGTTGTCGGACTATGAGCTATCAGTGAGGGATGGGCAAATCTCGCTACAGTTTGAGGGGCTGTGGACAGAGACGACGATGTGGGAGATTTACGCCCTCTCGGCGATCGATGAACTGAAGACGCGAGCGAGCCTGAAGAACCTGACGGAGTTGGAACTCGACATCCTGTATGCACGGGCGAAGACGCGGCTGTGGGAGAAGATGGCTCGGTTGTATGGTGTGCCGGGGCTGACGGTGAGCGATTTCGGGACGCGGCGGCGGCACAGCTTTCTGTGGCAGGACTACGTGGTAACGGCAATGCGGGACGTGCTGGGCGCTACGTTTGTGGGCAGCTCGAATACCTATCTCGCGTATACGCACGACCTCGAGGCAATCGGCACGAATGCGCATGAGTTGCCGATGGCCATGGCAGCGCTGGCAGAGAGCGATGAGGAACTGAAGCAGTCGCAGTACAAAATGCTGGAGATGTGGCAGCAAACGTATCAAGGGGAGTTGCTGATTATGCTGCCGGATACGTTTGGGACGACGCAGTTTCTGGAAAGTGCGCCGGGTTGGGTAGCGAACTGGACGGGGCAGCGCATCGACAGCAAGAACCCGTTTTCGGCGGGTGATGAATACATCACATGGCTGGAGCAACGTGGGCGGGATCCGAAGACGAAGCGGCTGATTGCGTCCGATGCGCTGGACGTGGATTTGATTGTGGCACTGCATGCGTATTTCGGCGGGAAACTTCAGAAAGGGGTAAAGGCGACAGAGTTTCGCGCCGCGGTAGATTTTGCGGATCCGAAGAAGTGGCTGCCGGAGGCGAGGATCCGGTTCAGTTCGGGATGGGGGACGTATCTGACGAATGATTTCCGCGACTGTAATCCGCAGGGGAATGGGAGTTTCAATCCGGTGAGCCTGGTATGCAAGCTGAGCGAGGTGGACGGGCGTCCCGCGGTGAAGCTATCAGATAACTATCAGAAGGCAATGGGGCCGGCGGCGGAGATCGAGCGATACAGAAGGGTTTTTGGAACGGCTGGAGTTGCGAATGCGCCGGTTTCGGTTTGAGCAGATGTCGAAAAATTCGCAGTGCGGGGGTTGACGGAATTGTGAGTTCCAGAAGACTCTAGATGAATCCCTCAAAGGAGAACGGATCTTGAGAAAGCTTCTGGTGTTGGCAGCCGCAGTGGTTTGTCTGATGATGGGTGCGTCGTTTGTGCATGCACAGGACGCAGCAATAGCAGGGAAGTGGCATTTCGTTTTGTCGACTCCGGGTGGAGATCGGGAAGTGGACGCCGATTTCACGATCGATAATGACGGAAATGTTACAGGGAAGTGGGGGCCGGCAGACGTAGCGGGCACCTATAAGGAAGGGAAGCTTGCGCTCAAGTTTCCATTCACATCCGATGAGGTGGGCACGACGGCGGACATGAGTATCGACGGAAAGCTTGGGGATGCAGGTGCGCTGGCAGGAGACTGGGCTTTCTCGGAGTATAACGGGACATTCCAGGCATCGAGGCCGACTGCCACACCGGCTGCGGCACCAGCGGCGGGAGCCGCGGAGACGGAAAGCAAGCCGCAGT
>Ga0105241_10000022_pt1 | contig 142422 bp, 106 predicted proteins | sample KBSC64metaG_FD_80422 | JGI IMG/M metagenome (GOLD analysis project Ga0105241, IMG submission 80422) | Corn rhizosphere microbial communities from Kellogg Biological Station, Michigan, USA - KBS C6-4 metaG | ecosystem: Host-associated > Plants > Roots > Rhizosphere > Soil | place: Michigan... | reverse complement strand
TTCCCAGAGTTGGACGAATACCCCTTGGACCAGCTCTTCCGCGTCCCAGTTCGTGCCAACGGTGCGGATGAGATAGGTGACGAGTCCGGCATACTCCTCACGAAACACTGCCTCGAACGTCGCGACGTCACCGGCGCGGATCTGCGCTGCACGCGTTGCATCGCGCGCGGAGAGTGCCCGAGGCTCGATGGTAGCGCTGTCCGACGACGTCCGACCATGTCGAGAATCGTCGATCGGAGGAGGAGACAACACGAGCTGCCACAGCTGTTGCGACATGGCTCCAATGTTGGAGCGCGCACCTGTGGCGTCAAGAGCGCTCCGTGCACCCTTCCGATGCGCGCCCCTGGAACGATCTCTCGAAACTCTCTCAGGAATCGTGAATCGGGACCACCTTCACCCCTTTCCCGAGCGGCGTATCCGGATCGACATATCCAATCCCGCCCGGCGTTTCTCGAACAAAGGTGACGACGTCCGCATCCGACGACTTTTCCGGCGGCGGCGTGTCACGTCCGGAAAAGATTTGCTGTTGCCAGTACGTCCCGATCGATGCCACGGACCGATTGTGCACATCCTTGGTGAACACCGCACGCACGGGTGAACGTCGTCCAAGATCGACTGGCGCAACGTGCGCACCATTCGACCATTTGCTTACGCGTTTCAAGAAGATCTGCATGAGATCGGCGTGCGAGATCTCTTTGATCGGGTTGGCGCTGTTGACGACGACGACGAAGGAGTCGCTCTTTTGCGCGGACGATGGCGACGACTGCGCGGCGACGCGGGTCGTCGCGAGGGCGAGACAGCCGCTGAGAATGAGGAGATGAGTGCGCATCAGAAGCTCGTCGAGAAGCTGGAGATCCAGTAGTTGGTACTGAGCGCCGGTGAGGTCAACGGAACAAACGTGTCGAACCGGTATCCGGTGTCACGATGTCGCTCGACTTTGAGATGCACACTGGGACGAAGGGCGTACACCACACCGGCACCGCGATCGCGCGAGCGCTGCGACAAGGGACCGCTGGGCGTGGGAAAATGCAGGCGGAGAAACTCGTATTGATACGTGAGCGTGAGTGGCTCGAGAACGCGTACTCCGCCTTGGATGTAGTGACCGATGACGTCGGTCCCAAAGGTCGGAACTTTCCCTTGATTGTGTTCGGCGCGAACGAACAAACGGTCGAAGGTCGCGTCCGCGGAGAGCGTCCACGTCTCGTTCCGATGGCGGGGCGTCGTGTCGGTGCGTTCGTAGAAGATGTGGGTGTTTCCACCCACGCGCACACCGGGAATCGGACTGTCGACCCACACTTGTCCGACATAGTCGCGATAGAAAACCTGATCGACGAGCCCCAGTCCCGTCAGAAATGGAAGCACGTCTTTGAACTCCGACGTCCCGGCCGACGCCGACGCTTGGACGGTCCATCCCGCCACTGGTGGGGCGGTATAATACACGGAGGCACCGTCGATCGATTCGACCCCTTCCGCATACATGGTGACCGGCGCGCGAAAGAATGGCACGAGCGTGCCGACGAATCGTGTTTCACTATAAATCCCCTGCTCGATCGGAATACGTCCGACGCGCGCACTGAAGGGACCGAAATGTCGTTGATAATACGCCCAGACGAGGGCAAGCTCAGGCTCGAATTGGATGAGCGGACTGGCACCGAAGTGGCGGTGCCGGACTTGGGTGACGAACTCGTCGTCGTCGTCGAGCGCGTAGCGGATCTGCAGGGCGAGCAGGCGGTAGTCGGCTCGCCCTGTTTTGGTCATCCCGTAAACAGGGACGTCGCTCGACTGGGCGTAGGCTTGGGTGAGGTAGCCGTGAAGCGTGAAGCGTTCGCTGGTGGGGGTGGGTTCGGGAGTTTCGTGTGATTCTTGGAACCCCGTAGATTCAGGTTGTCCTGCGGTTTGCCCCGACAGTGGCAGGGCGCTGAGCCCTGCCCAGAGAAAAAGAGTGGCTGCCCACCCGACACGACGTGACATGGGGACCTCGCCCGGACGACGGTTTGAAAGTCTGTCGCGGCGGGGCAGCAGGTTTCGGACCGATGTGCCAGGGAACGGCGAAATGGCCGAGAAGGCTCACACGGCCCTGCGAGGTGCAGACCGCAGTAGGATCACACCGCGTCGGCGATGGCGTTGAAGTTGAAGTCGCGCACCATCATCGGCGGCACGATGATCGGCCGGCGCGGCCAAGCGTCGATGCCGGACTCGTACAAACTCTTGGGTGTAAACCCAAATGCGGCGCGCTCCGGCACGCCGAGCATCTCGATCTTGTTCAAAAAGAAGAAGGGTGATTCTAAAAACCGGAAGTTCTTGATCGCTTTACTGATCTTTCCGTCTTTGACGTAGAAACAACCGTCGCGCGTCACACCGGTCGTAAGGCACGTTGATCGATCGATGAGATCGACGCCCGAAAAGCGATTGACGTACACGCCGTCTGCGCAGTTGGCGATCATTTGGTCGACCGACGCGGAGCCGCCGCTCACACGGATGGAGAGCGGGATCTCGGAATATGGTTTGCCGCGCGCCATCGCGTAGCCAAGATAGTACGCCAAGTTCTTGAGCACGCCGTGCTCCACCCACGACATATTGGAGTTGGCGAGTCCCAAGTCGAACCACGGGCAAAAACCTCCCTCCGGATCGGCGGGATCGGAACGCATGTTGATGCGCGCGTCAACGACGCGCTGGCCGAGTTTGTTGCCACGCGGCGCTTTGGAGAACGCGGTCGTGCCAGTGTCTGTGCCCAATGCATCGAACTGATCGGCCAAAAAGCGGAGCACTTGTGCTACTGCAGCCGGGCTTAAGATCGCCGTCCGGCGTCCTGGCTCGAGCGCGACCGGGTTCGCGGCTCGCTTTGCGACATCGACGGCACGCGCGGCAACGTCGGGCGGGCGCATCTGATCCCAGTTTCGGACGGCTTGGCCGCCCCACCCCGACCCTTTACCGTCGGGGGTGCGTGCCGTCACGGTAATCTCACTATCGGTTTCTTCATGAAAGGCAAAGATTCCGTCGTTGGTCATCACCGCGTCGGCGCGCGCCATGAGGCCGAGAAAGCCGGCCGCCGTGAGGCCGGCACGCGAAACCGTGGCGAGAAGCTCGGGAACGACATCGCTGCGCGCTGTCGCCATGGCGCCGACGGTAGCGTCGTGCCATAGATGCACGGGAAGGTACGTGTCCTGAACACGCTGTTGCGCCGGAATGAGACGCTCTCGATATCCGATACGCGATCGGACCTCGGCCTCGCACCATTGGATCATCGCGCGCAACGTCGTATCGTCGATCTGATTGAGATTGATCGCGGCCTGGCGGCTGTAGTCGCCGGAGATCATCGCGACGCGGATGGAGACATCATCGCCATCATCGCTGCCCAGGACTTGGCCGTTCGCCAGAATCGTGATGACGCGCGCGACGTGACTCACCTTCACTTCAAGAACATCGGTCGACGCCATGGCCATGATTCGCTTCGCAAGCGCGGTGAGTTGCTCGCGAGTCATGACGGGACGGCCGGCCGGCGGACGTAGCGACGACGTGGAGATCTGTGGAGAGTGCAGCATTCGACAAGAGAAGAGGAAAGAACCGCCGTCAAAACGATGAGCGAAGAACGCCGGGTGCAGCGACGAGCGAGCTACAGGCGTGTCGAATACACATCGACGTCTTTGATGAGCGCGGCGGGCGCGGTGGCCCCCTGCGTGAACCACCGCCACGGAAGGCCTTTGACGAGCTCGACAGCATTGGTCCGCACCGTCCCCGCATCGCCGAGCGTGGTGAGGGACTTCCACAGTTTCGCCGTCGTGAACTGCAGCACATTGCCTTCGACGCGGCGAACCACTTTGCCGCGCTCGATTTCAAGCAGAAGCGACACGATCGGGAAGCTCCCAGAGGAGAGCTGCTGGTCCATACTGACCCAGCGACATTCGCACAACACCAGACCATGCGCAATTCCCTGACAGAGATCATCGAGCGTCGCGGTTCCTTGTCCCGGTGCGATCACTAAGTGTGGAGGCCGGACGACGACGGGACAACTCGCGTCGGACGCCACGGCGCATCCTTGGAGCCCGGGAGTCGCTCCGGGACGGCCAGCGCGATCGCTCTCGCCTCCGCGGAGTGCCGGCACAGTCTGGCGGGAACCGTAATATGTCTCCAACGTCCCTCGCGTAATCACGGGGAACGATTGCGCCTCGACCCCTTCGTCGTCCCATCGCACGGCGGAGACGTGAGGCGCGCTCCGCTCACCGGTGACCGTCAGCAAGGGATTGGCGACCGGCGTGCCGACCAACTCGTTGGGTGGTGACAAATAACTCGTTCCGGACGCGTTGGCTTCGTAGCCCAACACCCGGTCGAGCTCGAGACCTGTTCCGAACGTATGCAGGAGCGTCGTCCCCAACGAAACGCCGTCGAAGACAACAGGATAGCGGCCGACGTCCATCGACCGGCGTGGAAGACTCGCCCAGCGGACAGCTTCTTCGGTGACGGTCTGAATCTGATCCTGAATGCTTGGCACCGTGAGTCGCTCGTACCCGCCGGAGGCTGGCGCGAGCGCCGGAACCAAGAGCTGCACCAGCCCCATCCCCCGGTCTGCGATGATGCCGACCTTGGGGACGCTCTGCACCAACGTTTGCGTCGTGAGTGCTCCTTCGGTGGACGCAAAGACACGCGTCTCGCGCGTCCATTCGATCATGCGATTGCCCATGCCGCCCCCCCGCACACGCCCCGCGGCCCCAGCGTACGCATTCAGCAACGCCACGTGCTCTTGCAGAGGGACGGTAAACGGGTCACGCTGCAATGGCGTCGTCCACTCGCCGGTCACCGCGGGCGCCGGTGCAAAGTCGGCGCGCGACGGCGCGAGCTTCGCGTATCCCTGCGCCGTGGTGACGGCACTGCGCGCGGCGGCCGCGACGGTATCCGCTGTCGGGATCGTGCCATGCACGAAGGCCCACCGGCCCGCCGCCAGCACGCGGACGCCATAGAGGAATTTCGACTCCAGCTCGGTATTGCCATTCAGCGGATCCATCCCGGCGTCCACAGACATAAAATGCCGTTCCGCAACACGGATGTCAGCGTACGTCGCTCCGGCACTCTTGGCGGCATCGACGGCACTCGTTGCGAGCGCGCGTAGATCGAGCGCCGCCATGGGCGTTGGGAGAAAGTCGGCCGCCGACAGTGAGGAACGACTGGCTTCGGGTGAGAGCCGTTGCGCGCCGAGGCGACGGCCGACGACGGTTCCGGCGAGCGCGAGAGACGTGGTCGCCAGGAAATCCCGGCGCGTGGAAAGAGACATGGACGGTGTAAGAAGGAACGCCGCGCCAACAGTATCGTTGGCGCGTTCGTCTTAGTGCTTAGTGCTTAGTGCAGCAAAGAAGCTGCGGCAGCAACAACGGCAGACGGCTGGGACGATACCGGTGCATCGAGCGCCAATGGAGAGCGGCCTGCGTCTGGTGTCCCTTCGCGTTCGAGAAATTGTACGGTACGCGCAATTTGCGCCTCGATTTCTGCGGAGTATCCTCCGGGAAAGACGCGGCGAATCGTTCCGGTACGGTCCATGATCCAGATCATCGGCTTTCCGCCCGCGGCGAACGGATAGTCTTTCCAAATCGGATCATTGTCCTCAGGCGTGACACCACCATCCTCATTGACCACTTTCTGCGGCGCCCAGATGCCAATAGGGATCGTCAGCTTCATGTAGTTGAGGAAACTGTCCGTGAGATGCGCGACTTCTTCCTTGGGCTCGATCAAGCGATTGCCCCACGACCCCGAGATGGAGGTCGTTATTACAAAGGCTGTCGTCGGAAAGCGCTGCTGCAGGCGGTTCGCGCCATACATCGCCGCAAGGCACGGCGCACAGCTATTGTTCCCGATCACGAGCACGTGCACTCGGCCATCATCCATCGCCATCGCCGCCGAATCGTGTCCTGGCCAATTGAGCCAATAGTTTCTGAGCACACGAGCCCCTTTCCGTCCCAAACGGTCGCTCGTCGCGACATAGCTGGTGAGCCTCTCGGTATTCATCGAGCCGCGGATTCCAATCCAGGGATCGAGCGCGGCCAGCGTGGGGGCGGGCGTCGCCGCGCGCCGAAGGATCGCGTTCACGCTGTCGATCCGCGCGCGGCCGTTGGGACGCCCTGCCAGTGCTTCGGCGGTGGCAACGTAGAGCTCCTTTCCAAAGTCGTACATCACGCTGCGATCGATGAACTCCATCACGGGAACCAAGGCAATCGCGCGAGTACCGAGCCGAATGACGTCGTCGGCGCGTCCCAACTGGTAATACGCTTCCACAAGCACCGAGCGCGCCTGAAACTGCCACATGGCGGCAGGATCACCCATGGCATCGAGTGCCTTTAGATAGGCTTCCGCATCCGGCAACCGTTCCGGGTGATATTGACTCGCGAACGCTTGCACGGCAGTCGCGTATGTAAACGCCCTGTCCCCGAATGACAGCCCTGGTGTAGCGAGTCGCGTTGCAATCTGCGCTTTTGCGTACGCCTCTTCGGTGGCGGCAACGCCCACATTCCCCGCAGGGTCGAGCTGAATCCCTTTGATCGTCGTGGTTCGAAGCTGCGCCAGCCACCGCGCACCGTTCGACGCCACGACCGCGTTCACGGAATCGATCGGCACGGCTCGCCGAAACGATACGTCGGCGAGGGTTCTCGCTTGCTGCGCTTGGACGTAGAACGCAGCCTCGGCGGCGGAGAGCGAGGGTGATGAAGATGGGACGGCCAGAGGGATCAGCGGGAGCGTCATCTGCGCTGAGACTGGCGCAACGGTCATGGTCGCGCTCAGCAGTGCACCGGCGAGGACCGGACGCGCCGGCCGGACGCGTTCCCGCCACCCGAAGCTCGCTCTCTCAGACGTGGTGCGTGATGGCTGTTGTATCATTGTGTTTTCCATACGTCGCTCAAATAGTTTCTTGATGTAATTCGGATCACAGACGAAGACGCAATCCGGCTTTGGTCTGCCGACCCATGCTGGCGTAGATCGCCCAGGCGTCGGCGACGTAATAGTTCGCCAGGTTCTGCACTTGCAATACCCCTTCGAGCCGCGCCGAAAAGCGGTGTGACGCGTTCAGATCGGCGAGCGCGTAGCTTGGATTGAAGCTGATGTATTTGTTAAACAGGTCACCCACGTTCAAGCGATTCTGCTGTAACCGGATACCGGCATCGAGATTCTTCAGGGAGACGGCATCCCCCAAATATCCAGTGGCGACTTTCCCCGTGCCCATCACGTTGAGCGCAACCGTTGTGGCTCCGACGGCATACGTCGTCCCCATCATCCACGTGTGCTCCGGCAGAAAGCGGAATGTCGAGCCGGGGGCGTACTGCGAGTAACGCGAACCCGTGAGACGCGATCGCAGGCTTGGCGTGATGCCCAACGAACGACTCTTGGTCCAGCTATAGGTAGCACGACTGGTGAACGGTCCGGTGGTGACACTTCCTTGCAGCTCCCACCCCTGGTTGCGGAGGCTAACGGCATTCAGGTTCTGCCGCACCCATCCGTACACGCGTCCTGTGGCGTCTTGGCTCGAGCAGCGCTCCGGTCCCCAGTGTTGTGCGATGCAATTTGCCGTCGTCAGGAAGCCGAAGAAGACGGGATTGGGCTGTAGCGATAGCACGCTATCAGCGCCTGTCACTTCCATGATCAACCCGTCGACGGTCTGATTGTATCGCGTGACAACCAGCGACGCGCGATTCCCAAGGTACAGCTCGAGACCCCCTTCCCCCCCTTGCTGATACTCTGGACCAAGTTCAGAGTTTGCAAAGAAGAAATTGTACGGACCATACACCTCGATCAGCCCCTCGTCGGTCGACGGGACGGCCAGCTTCTGGCTCGCCGTTGGTGGATGCGTCGCGCGCCCGTAACTGGCGCGGAGCTTTGCGGTCAGCAACCCAATGTCCGCCGTGTACGCGAGGCCATAGCGTGGCGCGTAATTCGGTTGCGCGTCCTCGCCATAATTTGGATTCCACTCGGCGCGCAGGCCGTACGTGAGAAAGAGCTGGTCCAGGAGACCAAGCTGCGCTTGCACGAACGCTCCGGTGTTATGCGTGGGAAGCCGTGTCACGTCACCGGATCCGAGGGAACCCGTCAGCATCCTCGACGAAACGTACGTCGTCGACGTGAGACTCTGCCATGCGTCGGTGCCGAGTGTGACCGTCGCCTGCGCGACCGAAGTCACGGGCACGCGCGCCGTCGTGGTGTAGCGGAGAGAACGCTTTCCATATTGCTCCTGGTAAACGTCAACCAGCGTGTCGGACGTCGACACATAACCAAGCTGCGTGCGCCATTCCGTGTTCGACGCATCTTGTCCCACGCTCAACTCATGCGACCACCAACTGGATGGCGCGTATCCCACCGTCAATCCGAGCGTCCGGCCATCGAGCTCCGCCGTTCTCGGCCGTGACCGGCCACCCATGCCGTCGCCTTGCCACCATCCTGATTGCTGATATTGGGTCGCGATCTGCCCACTCCCGCCATGTTCCTGGTTCCTGGTATGCGACTGCCGGAGCGAGACGTCTGTCGTCACTGGTCCAAACTGCGTCGGGAGTACGAGCCGCGTGCCCCCGAAGGCGCTCAGGACCGACGTTTGCCGGGCCGGTGACCACGGTCCGAGATAGGTCCACGAGCCGCCGGCATTATAAGAAATCCGCCCTTCGACGCCCGCGAGTTGACCGCTGTAATCGTGTTGTGGCGCGAGCGCATCACTGAAGTTGTTCTGCACCACACCGCTCAGCAGATTGAACGTGAGCTGTGGCGCGTTGGTGGTGCCACGCTTGGTGAAAATCTGCATCACGCCGTTGAGCGCATTCGAGCCGTAAATCGTCGACGCTTGTGGCCCCGTGAGAATCTCGATGCGCTCGATCGACCGGGGGTCGATCTGGGAGAGATAGCGCGGGTCGGCCATCTCCACGCCATCGACGAATGTTTTGATCGGGTTCGTGTTGACGTTCCCGTGCGCGTTGTCCTCGAACGAGGTCACGCCGCGCGAGTACATGGTTACGGCATCCAGTGGATTACCCGCGCTGTTGTTTTGCGCAAAAAGACCGGGGACGTCACCGCGGAAGAGTTGCTGCACCTGGGTGATCCCCCGCTCCTCGATCTGCTTCGCCGTGATCACCGTCACCGCGCTCGGCACCGCCCTGAGCTCCGTTGGAATCACAGTCCCTGTCACCACCACCTGATCGAGCACTCCAACGCTTCGCTGCAACGCAACATCGACCGCAATGCTCTCATTGTCCGGTACGGTCGTGGTTTGGGTCTCTTTGCGGTATCCAATGAGCCGCACCGTCATTCGATGAGTTCCGGCGGTCACGCTCGCGAATCGGAACGATCCGTCTTTTCCTGTGCGCACACCCACGGCGTTGTCGTCCATCACGACGGAAGCACCACTCAATGGCTGCTTCGTCTGCGCATCGAAGACCCGGCCGGTAACGACTCCGCTCGACGCCGCAACACCGACCTCTTCGAACAGCACATTCCGTGAAACGAGCGTCGCTTTGATTGGCGTTCCATTCAACACCTGATCGAATGCCTGCATCACATTCACATTTTTCACGTGCAGAGACACTCGAATTTTGCTCTGCGAGACGACATCCGTGTAATACGGCGTCAGCCCGGCTTGTCGCGCAATGACATCGAGCGCGTCCCGTAAGGAACGATCGTCGAGATGCACGGTGATGAGCGGAGCGGTATGGTTCGTGCGCACAGCGGTCGCCACCTCGTTTGATTGAGCAGGCATAGATACCGATATCGCGAGCAGTGCCGTAGGCAGGAGTCCATACTTCAGAGCACGAAGCTTCACAGCGTTACCGACCATATTGTTTCTCCGATTGAAGAAATTTCACCGCAGGTTCCGCGACGGGAGGACGTCCTGGAGTGAGGAGGAAGATCGCGCCCTGTCTCGTATAGTGTGATCTCGTGACTCGCGCGATGAAGTCGAGCGTTTCTACCAGTGACTGCTCGCGCACGCTCACGGCCATCGTCATGAGTCGTGTGCTCAACGAAGAGTCCGCGACGCGGACGGTCACACCGTAGGTTCGTGACAACTCGGACGCGACATCGCGAAGCGGCGTGTCGCGAAAGACAAGGTGTCCCTCCGTCCACGTGGGTACGTCGCGATCGGGAGCAATCGACGTCGTCACTTCTCCCGAATCGGTCACGTCGCCAATCATGTGGACCGATAACACAGACGCGTATTCGCGGCTATCCGCGTGCGACAAGGCGTGCGACAGCGCGTGTAACATGACGCGTCCTTCGTCCACGACGACGTGACTCCTGGACTCTTCCGGATATTGTCGAACCGAGAATTTCGTTCCGAGCACACGAACTGACGCGTTGTTCGTGTTGACGATCACGGCCCGGTTCGTCCGTGAAATGATGGAGAAGTATGCCTGACCCGATACGAAAATCGCACTCGACGTCAGCTTGACCGATGTCGCCGGGGCGAGTCGCATCGTTGATCCCTCGCCCAACGGCACCGTGATGTATTCACCACGAGCCGTGACATACTGTTTCACATCCATTCCGTGATCACGACTGGATGTTGCCGCGAGACCGTAGCCAAGAGCGATGAGCGCTACGGCAAGCGCACTCGCCACGTATCCATACAGCGTCTGTCTTCCCAAAGGACGAGCGTCGCGTCCCACCATTCCACGCCTACTGCGCTTCGGCGCGCCCTGAATCCCCGGTGCCGACGTCCCCTCGTTCTGAACATCCCCAGGGAATCCACCCAGCCGCTCCGCGACTCGCGCTTTCAGGTGGGCCCGAAGGTCCGCCGGCGAGAATGCATCTGATGCATCAGATGCATCTGACGATGTACCCGCGAACGCATCCCCAGCTCGCCATTTCAACGCATCAACCCACTCCGCCCCATCCGAAAACTCACCCAACCAGGCACGCACCTGCTCCGCCTCACCGGGACGACTTTTTCCGGCCAGGAACCGATCGACGACGTCATCACTGAAACTGTCGAAGGCGGGAGAATCGAATGGAAGTGGCATCTACAAGGTCAGTAGCACGACCTCCACCAAACCGAACACTCGATTTTTGAAGGACTTTCCATTCAGGGGGATCCCCCGTATCTTTACCGAAACGCTCTACCGTTTCGGCGTCAACTGCGCCCGGAGACGCGTCAGCGTCCGCATGATGAGCATCCGGGCGGCATCGGCGCTGAGGCCCAAGATGTCCCCGATCTCCATATACTCGAGCTCCCGATGCCACCGCAGATAAATCGCCATCTGCGACCGCGCCGGCAGCTCGGCGATCATCCGTTCGATCGTCACCCGCGCATCGATCCGTTCTGTCGCCGCGGAGGGATCCAAGACACTCGGCGCATCGAGCGAGACTGCTCCGGCCTGCTCCCCGTCCGTGTCGTGCGATGGACGGCGCGACACTGGCAGCGCATTCCCAAGCAACGTATTCCGGCGCGCCGTCTCCTTCCGCACACGGCGCGCCCGAAACCGGACCGCCCCAAAGAGATACGCGTCAACACTCTTGGTGACGGTCCACGACTGACGACGCTCCCACAACGAGGCAAAGACGTCCGCGACGATCTCGTGCGCATCCGTCGCCTCGTGAACTACGAACCGCGCGAGCTGGCAGAGCGGCTGATAGTATGCATCGAAAAGTGCTCCGTAGAGCGCCCCATCGCTCGCGCGGATCCGCGCCACGATCTCGGCGTCGGCAATGCCAAGGGGACGATTGATGAGCGTCGGGACGATGTCAGTATTGGCCTGGTCGTGTGCCCCAGCGCCATCCCCGATACGCGACGCCCCCCTGATCGAACGGCCATCAAACCGATCGTCATCCGGAGGAGCGAGGAGGATGTCCGCGAGCGACGCCGTCCACGAGGCCATGCGACACAGTAATGCGCGGTGATGGAAGTGCGCAATATCGAAGTTGTGTACAAGGGACCTCTGTGAGTACCGCGCAGATGGTTTATCGCCTCACACCGCGTCTGCTAACGCCGTCAAGTTGAAATCACGGATCATGAGCGGCGGCACGATCATCGGGCGCCGCGGCCATTGCCACAGGTACGCAGGTTCATCATTTGCTGGCTCCATGTACCCCATTGCGGTCCGTTCCGTTTTGCCAATCGCCACGATTCGATTGAGCATTCCGAATGGCGAATCGATGAAGCGGAAGTTTTTTACAGGGCGTTCGATTTTACCACCCTTGATCAAAAAACAACCATCGCGAGTAACACCGGTTTGCATCCCGCTCGCGCGATCGATCTCGGCGACGTCGGATAATCGATGGATGTAAATCCCCTCGTCACACCGAGCAATCATGTCATCGACCGTCAGGAGCGGCGTCTCCGCAGTAGCTTCGACGCGCAACGCCCACGGATTTTGGCTGAACGGCTTCCCCTCTTCCAGTCCGTAATAAATCGAATATGTGAGGTCACGCAGCACCCCCCGCTCGACCAGTGACACCGCGTGCGTCGGCATCGCCGCCCAGTCCCCCGTCACGTCACCGAATGGGATGAACCCGCCGAGTGGATCGGCGGGATCGATGCTCATGTTGACCGTGGGGTCGAACACCTGGCGTCCGACTTTGTTGACCCTCGTGGTATCTCCGCGCACGGCGAACGCCGTCGACGCGTAGACATTCGTCTGATACGCATCGAAGTGCGGCGAGAGATGTCGCATGATTTGCGCGACAGCGAATCGGCTCAAAATCACCGTTCGCCGTCCGGGTTCGACCGCGACCGGATTCATGCCCCGTTTCGCCAGCTCGATCGCCTCCGCGGCAATCGTCCCCGGACGAACGGTGCTCCAATCACGCGCCGCGTGGCCGGACCATCCCGATGCCCGGCGATCAGGCGACCACGCGGAGACCGAGCATTCCGAATCCGTTTCTTGATTGAAGGCGATCAACCCATCTTCCTGCATCACGAGCGTGGAGCGCGCCATCACCCCGATGAAGCCGGCGCCGGGGATGTTGCTCGTGTGAAAGGCGTCGATGAGCAGGGGCACGGACGTATCGCCACTGGTGGTGATTGCCGCGGCGGTCGTGTCGTGCCAGAGTGACACCGGAAGGTAGTGCTGCGGCCCGTCCGGAACGCGGAGGTAGTCCACCGGCGCGCCGAATTGAACCTTCGTCAACTCATTCAACGCACGCATGGCAAACTGGAGCGATGACTCGTCGATCTGATTGATTTGCATACGCACGGGGAGCTGTGCCCCCGACATCGTTCGAATCAGGATCGAAAGCGTATCACCGGAGTCGGACGTCAGTACGCGGTCATGACTCACTCGTGTCACGGCCCGAGCGGTGTGCTGCAATTCAATACAGGTCGTGTCGGCCGTGCTGAGCGACAGGAGACGATGGCCAATGTCGAGGAGCGCATCGCGGCTCAGCACGACCGATGATGATGGATCAGCGTGCATGTGCTACCCCCGGGTCAAAGAGATGACGTCGGCGGACTGGAAGTATCCCGCGGGTGCGTTCGCGTCCGCGGGCAAATTCTGCCACGGCAGCCCTTTGAGCGACCGTATGGAGACGGGGCGCATGGTCCTCGAATCTCCAACGGCGAGCAACCCTTTCCAAAATTCGCGTGTGCGAAACTGCACACCCGTGTTTTTGATGCGCTGGGTAATGCGACCATTTTCGATCAGACACAGCGTGCATTGACCGCCCCAGTCGGTGAAAAACCCGGTGGCCAATTGCTGATCGCTCCTCACCGCATCCGCGTACAACATGAGCACGCCACGCTTCACGTCTCGGCACAAGTCCTCCATCGATGCGGACGACGCGCTCGGCGCGATCGTCAGTGCTCCGGAACCGACCGTGATGGGACGATCGACGGCTCCGGACATCGCGTACCCGTTGGATCGCACGGGTTTTCCTTGGGCCTTGTACCAACGTGCGAGCGCGGGTGCCGTTTGCCGGTCCGTCAGGTAATCCACGACACGTCCCTGGACGATGAGTGGCGTCGTTTCTGGTACGACACATTCGTCATCCCACTGCGCACCACTCATGTTTCGGACCGACCGGTCGGCGGTGATCGACAACTTTGGCGACAGGAGCGGTTGCCCCAAGATTTCGTCGGGCGGCGCGAGTATGCTCGTCCCTGTCGCGGCGGCCTCGTAGCGGAGGACGCGATCCATCTGGAGCGCCGGACCAAGTAGCAATGCGGCCGTCGTGGCCATGGATTGACCGTCGAGAATGACAGGATAGCGACCGACGTCGAGTGGTTTGCCCGGAAGCGCCGCAAATCGTTTGGCTTCCTCCGCGCGTCGGACGACAGTCTCCGCAAGATCCGGGGCAAGAAAGAGCTCGTATCCCGCCTGCCGCGACACCAGATCCGGCACCGGGAAGAAGACATTCCCGACCCAGTCCGCAAAGACCGATGCGTAGGGATCGGCGCGCAGAAATGTCTGTGTCGTCAGCGATCCGTCGCTGGTGCCACACACCCTCGTCTCGTGCCGCCAAGCGACGGAGAATCGCCCTCCCGCGCCTTCGACCCGTTGCGCGGCCGCCGAGAGAGCTCCGAGCATGCTTGCCTGTTCCACGATGGGGACAGCAAATGGGTCGACCGTATACGGAGCCGACCACACACCGCGCACGACGGGCGCGGGTGCCAACTCGGCTTTGGCTCTTCCCAGCTTTGCAAATCCGCGGGCCTGCCCCACTGCTGTCCGCGCGGTCTGTCGCACCGAGTCGTCGGAAAGAAGGTTCCCGTAGCGAAACGCGAACGCCCCGTCGACGAGCGCACGCACGCTGTATTCCAGCGACGTCCCGACTTCGGCACTCGGGCCGCCGCTCGGATGGAGGCTCACGAAGAGCATGTGTTGTCGCGCGATGCGAACATCCGCGTACGTGGCACCGGCGTCTTTGGCGGCGCTCAACGCCGTCGCGACGAGGGCGTAGAGCCGGTCAGACGCGGGAGTCACGTGCACGAAGTCGGACGCGCTCCGCCCGCCGATCTGTTTCGCCGAGAGCACGCGTGATCCGATTGCGAGTCCGCTCAATGCGGCGCCCGCTGTCGACAGAAAGTCGCGTCGCGTGACACCGGACGAGCTCGGAGAATCAGGAAACCGTGGGAATGCCATAGTCATTCTGACGATACGGTAGGGGACGGCTCGTTCACCAAATGCCGGATCACCGCGGTCGCGACCGCTTCTTCGTCGGGGCCGAACGGGCCGAGAAAGATCCGACGCACCCGTCCATCTCGATCGACGATCGCATAGCTCTGCGCACCAACGACGACTCGGAACGCGGTCAACGTCGGAGAAGTCCGCGGATGCACTCGCCCGTCGTAGAGCGGTTCTTTCTCTCCCGCCCAGATGGCGACCGGCACTGTCGTCGGCCGCGTCTTGGTAAAATAGGTGACGAGCTTCGCCGTTTCCTCCGCCGGTGACATCGGTTGCGTCCCCCAGTACCCTTCGGTGGAAACGTGATAGACCGCTTGCACGTTGTGGCCGGCGATACCGGGTGACCCAAGGATGCGCTGGAACGCTGGCAACGCGAACAACGTCGTTCGCCGGCTTCCCAATCCGACGATGCGAATGATCCCGTCATGCAATGACATCGCATGGCTGCCGGTGTCGGCGACATTGATCCACGACGTCCCCACGATGTCGGGCGCTGGGTTCCCCAGCATCGTCCCTAAGCTCACCGTCCGTTGCACGAGCCCGCGCGCCCACTGACCGGTCCATTCGAAGCTGGAATCCTGCGCCACGAGTGCCTGTTCAGGAAGCGCTGCGGCGAGCAAGCGTTGGTTGAGTGAATCGAGCTGCCGCTTCCCCGCTGGCGTGCGACGAAGCATGTCGACTAACGAGAGATACGTATTCGCATCGGTCAGCGCATTGACGCGACTCTTGAAAAAGAGTCGCGGAAGTCGTTCGACGGTGCGCATGGCATGCGTCGTCATCCCCGCGGAATCACCGGCGAGAAAATTGACGTACGCGAGGAGCTGGTGGCCCGTCGCCTTCCACACATTTGCCGCCACACCGAGCGTGTCGAGCTGCGTCATGTAGTCGTCCGCGATACGGAGACGCGCCGCGTCGTCGGCATCGGCGAACGCCCGGACGGCGGCGATCAAGGTCAACGCCGAATCGGTGGTAGTCATTCCTGGCGTTGCCAGGCGCGTACAGAAGACGGCGCGCGCCGCGGAATCCATCGCTCCGCTCGCGAGGAGATCGCCGTACGCGTCCACTTGCAATCCGTGCGGCGGTGTCTGCTCGAGCGACGCGACCCACGCGCGTACCTGTTGGTGGAGCGCGGCACGTATAGAATCTTTCGCGAACGGAGCATCTGGTTGGCGAGACACTAATGCTTCCCGGCGCATCAAAAACACGCGATAGCCCCATTCCGCCGGCGTGTGTGTGATGACCGCGGAGTGCGCTGCTCGTTGATACGTCACGACCGAGAGGCGATCGGACACGAGGCTGTCGGGCACAGAGGGGTGCCGAGACGTCGACGTTCCCCCCTGCGCCCCAAGTGTACCGCCGAGCAAGGACAAGACGAGCATCCCCGCCGCGCCACGAGCTCTCCCCGCGCTGCGACGACCATCGCGGGGACGAACACATTCCATCAACATCATGTCACAGTGCTCGGAAACGGACACCGCTCGTCGAGCGGGATCGTGCCATTTATGGGACCCGAACGCGGGCGCCAGCTTTGACCTGCCGGCCCATGGTGGCGAAGAGGGAGGAGTAATCATTGGTGTACCGGTCCATCAGATTCTGCACCTGGAGCACTCCTTCGATGCGCGAACCGAACCGGTGCGAGGCCGCGAGATCGGCCAACGGATACCCGGGGTTGGAATTCACGTATGAGAATGCATTCACATTCAGTTGATTCTGCATGAGGCGAATGTTGCTCGAAAGATGCTGCAAGGAGAACTGGTCATTCAACACCGTCGTCCGCCCCGTTCCCGTCACGCTGAGTGTCACACTCGAGGCACCCGTGGCGTACGTACTGCTCAGCGCCCATGTGTGCTCGGGGAGAAACTGAAACGTCGCGCCGGGCTGATACTGCGGCTGATCGGCGAAGGACGCACGATACTTCGGCGTGATGCCGATCACGCGGCTCTTGGTCCAGCTGTAGGTGCCGTGCGTCGTCAGGGGACCGATCGTCGCATTCCCTTGGAGCTCCCACCCTTGATTGCGAATGCTCCCGATGTTCAAATTCTGAAACTGCGGTGCGTAGCCATACCCCTGGGCGTCGCGGCTCGTCGCGACGAAACAGGTCGACGGGGGACATGGCACCGAAGTCCGAACACTGTCGGTCATGGCTTGGACGATGAGCGCGTCGACCGTCTGGTTGTACCGGGTGATGACGAGCGAGCCACGCCCGCCAAAATACAACTCGAGTCCCCCTTCTCCTCCCTGCTGACGCTCGGGACCGAGCTCGGGGTTGGCCAGCACACGATCGTACAGCGGGTCGAAATAGGGGAGGAAGTATGGCCCGACAAACGCCCAGCTATCGCCCCAAAAATCCACGATCGAAAGATTCCGTTTGAGCGAGGGAAGTGGCGGGCGAGTCGAACGCCCGTAACTGCCGCGCGCCTTCGCGGTGATTGGCCCAAACTCGTGCGTGTATGCAGCACCGATCCGAGGAGCGAAGTTCGGCTGCGCGTCGGCACCATAATTCGGGTTCCACTCCGCACGAAGTCCATACGTGACGAAGAGACGATCCTGAACGCTGAGTTGCGTTTGCAGAAAGGCACCCGTGTTGTGTCCGGGCTGCCGCGATGCCCTCGTATACCCGGTCAACGCCCCCGCGAGCGTCTGCGGGACCACGAGCCATGACGACGTCAGATTCTGCCACGCGTCGGCGCCGACCGTCGCGGTGAATTGCGCGAATGATGTCGCCGGAACGCGTGCCGTCGTCGCGTACCGAAGCGACCGCCGATCGGTGTGGTCTTGCGTCAGCAGCAGTGTCGTATCTGTCGGAGCGCGATATTCTCGTCCTATGGCACGTTCCTCGACGTCTGAGACATCCTGCCCGACGACCAATTCGTGAGACCACCACGACGCGGGGGCATACGAGAACGTCGCCCCCAGCGTTTGTCCGGTCAGGCTTCGCGTCGCGGGCCGGTCGGGACCGCTGCTGCCGAGGGTCGAGGTGTACCACCCAGATTCTTCCAGCGCGACCTGAGATTGATACACACCGCCACGTTGTACGTTTTGCGTGAGGTCACGACGGAGCGTGACGTCGATGGCGAGACGTCCCACCGATGACGGAAGCTCGAGCCGTGTGCCACCGAAGGCACCCTGACGGGTGGTCTGCCTGGATGGCGCCCACGGACCGACGTACATCCACGAGCCGCCCGCGTTGTAGCTCATCCGTCCCTCGACCCCGTTGAGTTGCACACTGTAATCGTGCTGCGGAGTGCGCGCGCTGCTGAAATCGTTTTCGACCCAACCGCTCAACATGTTGAGCGTGAGCTGTGGTGTGTTGCTCGTGCCCCGTTTGGTGAAGATTTGCATCACACCATTGATGGCGTTCGAGCCGTAAATCGTGGATGCTTGCGGTCCGGTCAGAATTTCGATGCGCTCGATATTCCGCGGATCGATCTGGCTCAAGTACTTCGGATCGGCCAGCTCGATGCCATCGACATACGTCTTGATGGGGTTGGTGTTCCCGAGCGGCGTACTCTGCGTGGGAAGCTCGGTGGCACCGCGCGAGAACATCGTCACCTCGTCCAAATATGTATTCGATCCGACGTTCAACGCGAACACCCCCGGGACATCACCGCGGAAGAGCTGATCGATCTTCGTGATGCCCCGCTGTTCGATGTCCTGAGCGGTGATCACCGTCATCGCATTGGGAACGGCCTTCCGTTCCGTTGGAATCACGGTCCCGGTGACGACGACTTGGTCCAAAATATTGGCGCTGGCCCGCAATGCCACATCGACGGTGGCCGACTGATCGTCGACGACGGTCACACGCTTCGTCACGCGCACATACCCAAGGAGCCGGACCGATATGGTATGCTCCCCCGCGGACACGCTGGTGAAACGAAACTCTCCGTTGGCACTCGACACGATTCCCTTCGTCGCGTCATCGAGGGTGATCGTCGCCCCTTGTAACTTCCGCTGTGTCGCGGCGTCGGCGACGGTGCCAAGAATTCCGCCTCCCGCAACGGGCGTTTGCTCGTGTTCGCGAAAATACACACCGCCCGGCACGATCGTGGCGACCAAACGCGTCGACGCGAGCACCCGCGCGAACGCTTCATCGACGGGGACATCTTTCAACTGAATCGTGACTAACACCGGACTGGCGCTCACCGCCGTGCCATACGTCGGATTCAAGTTGGCTTGATGCGCGATGTCCCGCAGCACGGTCGCCAACGGCGCATTGTTCACGGAGATGGACACCAGCACTTTCCGCACGTCAGCCGAACGCGGCGGGGTATCCATCGCCACCGTCTGCGCTCGGCTCACCGGCGTGAGCGCGATACAAATCAGTGTGGCAAGATGAGCCCCGAGACGAACCGCATTACTTCCCATATTGCATCTCCGGTTGAGGATATGGCCGAGCGCCGCGAACGGGCGTACTGACTTTCCCGCGGACGAACACGAACGTCTTTCCCTGTTGCATGACCCGCGCATTGACGACAGGGGCGAGCATGCTCAACGCATCCGTGAGGGTCTGTTGTCGAGTCGAGACGGTCGTCGTCACGACTTCGCTGCCGAGGAGGGAATCCGGAATTTGGATCTCGACCCCGTAGATGCGCCCCAACTCCTGCACGACACGCGCGAGCGGCATTTGCTCGAAGACGAGCTGGCCGTCTTTCCAGCCGACGTACGCGTCGAGCGAGTAGACCGATCGTACGTCGACGATCGAATCGCTGACGAGCGCGATCATGCGCGCGCCGAGAATGGCATCATGCGATCGTGCGGGCGCGTTCGCGATGGTGTGTACGGCAACGCGTCCGGTGACCACCGCGACTTGGCTCGCGCGGTCCGAGGCGTACCGGCGCACGGCGAACGACGTCCCGAGCACGTTGACTTGGGCGTCTTTCGTCCTGACGAGGAACGGACGGTCTGGGTGTGGGACGACCGAGAAATACGCTTCACCGTCGATGACGATCTGTCCAGGCTCGACGCGCGCTGTCGTCGACGGTGCGAGGATCATCGTCGATCCATCCGCCAACGTGATTGTCCGTTGAATGCCACGCTCGGCGCGATAGACGTGCGTCGTCGCCTGAATGGGTTTCGTCGTGTGTTCTCTCGCGAACAGCACGAGCGCCACCAAAACGGCACTTCCCAACACGGTCCAACCCATGCCGGGGAAGCGTCGAGCCGTACGCCTGGTGGTGGACGGCGTTCGGACGGACGTTTGATGCGCGGCAAACACTGCCGTGAACCGCGCATATGCATGCGCCGCCTCGACGGAGTCCGGTTCCTGCTCGCGCCCACTGGCGCGGGACACACGTTCCGCCAGCTGTGGAATGGCGTCGATCGGATCGGGAGTCATGCCGGGGAAGACACCCGATCCCGGGAAAAGGTGCCGCCCGAATTACCGCAGTCGTGCGGCGGGGTGGTTCGCGCCTGTTGGCTTCGGCTACTGCCGGCCTAGACGGTCGGCGATCGTGTCGAGGGCCCGTCGCATCATTTTCTTTGCCGCATTCTCGGAGATCCCCATCGTCCGGGCGACGTCGGCGAAATTGAAATCTCGTACGTAGCGCAACACGACTGCGGTGCGCCACCGCTCGGGCAATTGCTCGACCACTGCCCATACCTCGGCAATGTCGATCGCCGCCGATTCGGACGCACGCATCGCCTCATCGAGCGGTGTCATCCGCTGCCGAGCACGCGCTCGGTTACGCCAGACGTTGCGCGCGCGATTCGCGACAGCGCCGAAGAAATATACCGCGGCGCCCGAGGTGGGTGACCAGGTGGACCGGTTGATCCACGTGTTCAAGAGCACGTCTTGCACGATGTCTTCCGCATCCTTGGCATCGTCGAGCGCGGAGCGCGCGGCGCCCAACAACCGGCGATGATACCGGCGCACCAACACGTCGAACGCCTCCGCATCGCCGGCGCGAATACGTGCGACGAGCCTGTCGTCCGAAAGCTCGAGCGGCGCGGCAATGGGGATCGTTCGATCGCGGGAGCCCATCCCCGGCGCGTCGTCGTCCGGACCGGACGCGGCGAGACCGAAGGCGAGCTCGAATAGCGCGCTGGACATGCCCAGACGGTATACAGAGAACCGGCTACCGTCAACAGCGAATTCCGGCGGGTTAATTCCGGCGGGGCTGCTCGCTACACCGCGTCCGTCAACGCCGTAAAATTGAAATCCTCCACCATCATCGGCGGCACGATGATCGGCGCCTGCGGCCAATGCTCCCAAGGATCACGTGGACCATATTGCGGATCCGGCGGAGAGAATCCAAACGCCACCCGCTCCGACTCTCCGAGATCGATCAACCGGTTGAACGACAGAAACGGCGATTGATAAAACCGGAAGTTCGTGACTGGCGTCGCGATCTTCCCATTCTTGATCAAGAAACATCCATCACGCGTCGTCCCGGACATCGCCCCAGATCGCTGATCGATCATCTCCACACCCGAAAGACGATTGACGTAAATCCCTCGCTCACACTTCGCGATCATGTCAGGGATCGACGACGAACCACCCATGATACGAATAGCTTGGGGTGGCTTGAGCGGGACTTTCCCGGCCGCCAGCGCTTGCGACGGATAATATCCGAGCTGCCGCAAAATCCCGTGCTCGACCCACGTCGCTTTCCCACTCGGAAACCCATCCTCGAAGAACGGAAACTCGCCCCCTTCCGGATCCGACGGATCAGTCAACATCGTGATCCGTGGATCGAACACCCGCTGCCCGAGTTTGGTGACGTGGCCGTCGGTCTTCTCGGCGAGCGAGAACGGACCATAGGCATTCCCATTGAACAGCTCACCCATCTTCGCGACCAATGCGCCAACCGCGGACGGTCCGAGAATCGTCGTGTACCGCCCTGGTTCAACTCTCACGGCACCGCGGTTCCGGTTCGCCATGTCGATCGCGACCGTCACGATACGCTCGGGGTGCATGAGCGCCCAATCACGATGCGCCTCGCCCGCCCAACCAGACGCCTTCCCATCGAGCGCCCGCGCGGACACCGTAATCTCGCTGTCGGTATCTTCGCCCCACGCCGTCGTTCCCGTCACATACCGATGCAACGTGGCGCGCGTCATGAGCACGACCGTGGCGGCACAGCTCAACGATTGCCCTTGCATCGGCTTCATGATCCGCGCGATCGCGTCGCCATTCATGACCGCCATCGCTCGTTGCGTGTTCTCGTGCCACAATGAGACCGGGAGATATTTCCGCGGCTTGGGCGGATCGGTCGGATCGATCAGCACTTCCTGATCTTCAGGACGCAGCGGAGGCGTCGCCCGCATCTCCGCGTGGCGAACCACCCGGCGCAATGCTTCGATGTCGCGGACGTTCGTGTCGACATTCATCGCGATGTCGCTGCCGATCCGCAACGGGAAGCCGAGCCGGAGTTGATCGCTCTCGACACAGGCGACCGTGTTGTTTCTGGTGATCCTGACGATGGTCAGGATGCGATGTTCGATGTGCATCGCGTTCAACGGTTGTGACGATAGCTTGAGGACCGTATCCGCCAACGCGATCGCCTCGTCCCGCGTGAACACGCGCCGAGCGCCGGGAGCTTCCGTACTACGGGCGCGAAGAAACGCGTTGGCCTGCCGCTCGGCGTGTCGCTCTGCATGTCGCTCTGCATGTCGCTCTGTGTGCCGCATCGTCGCATCCATTCGTGATTGATTCACCGACGTCATGCCACGCTCACATGATTGGACACGATGTTGAGCTCCTTCAAGAGAACGGCCGGAGCGCACACCGTATAAGAGTACGTCGAGAAGGGGAGCCCACCGCCCGCGTAGCCATATCCCGGCGCAACCGAGCGAGCATTTCCGACACCATCAATGGAGTGCAACATTTTTTTTGTCGCGAATTCGATGCGCGCCTGAATGACGCGGCGTGTAATCTTTCCGTTTTGCACTTCGAACATCATGTACGGATGCAGTGCCCCGCCCGCCCCCTGCTGATCCCCTTCGATCCATGCATCCCGCATCACGAACCCGTTCTTCACCGTTTTGACCAACTCGGCGAGCGACGGTCCCGACGCATTGGCTTGCGCGACGAATGTTGCGGGAGAGCTGCTGGGGAGCGTCCACACTTCCGGAGAGAACGCGGTTCCAGGTGAAGCAGTGGCACCCTTCGACCGCCCCGGGAGCGTCGCCAACACCGGAAGCGTCGCGCGCGTCCCGAGATAATTGACGACGGCCCCACGATCGACCAACGTCAATGGCGTCGTCGCGACGCCTTCATCGTCCCATCGCATGGCGCCGTCATACGGCATCCCCTGTGCGACGCGGAGTGTGAGTTGCGGGGAAAAGAGCGTCTGTCCGAGAACAGTCTCCGGAGGGGAGAGAAAGCTCGTTCCACCCGCGTTCTGCTCTTCACCCAACACCCGCCCCAATGACAGCGACGGAATCAGCGTGCCGCCCAACAGCGCGCCCAACGCATTCCCATCGAGGACGACATCTTTTCGTCCGACTTCGGCGAGTCCCACCGGATACTTCGCCAACTCCGCCATCTCGTCGACCGCCGCCTCGAATTGGTCGTGGCGTTCGGCACCCAATACGGTTTCGAATCCGCCGGTGCACGGCATGAAGGCGGGAATGTGCAACCACGTCGGAATACCATACAAGCGCCAATGGCGAAATTCCGCGCTGAAGTACGGCATGCAGCGCGTCCAGTGCTGCGTGATGAGCGATCCTTCGGACGACGCAAAGACGCGCGTCTCGTTGCGCCAAAAGAATCCACCAGTGACATCCGCTCCATGCCGGCGGCCGAGCGTGGTGTAGCCACTCCCCACGAACATGTGATCGTCTGGCGCGACGGTGAAAGGATCGATGTCGATCGGCGCCGTCCATTCTCCGGTGACGACAGGCGCAGGCGCGAGCGGCAATCCCGGTGTGGACACTGCGGCTAACGCTCGCGCCATCGAGACGGCCGATTGTGCGGCGCGGGTAATTCCATCAGGAGTCGAATCGGCGCTCCCCGCGAACGCCTCGCGTCCAGCGACGCGAACACGGACGCCGCATCCAAATTCGAACGCGAGACGTCCGTTGAATTGCGGGAAGTATTCGCGCCGGTCGCTGACGCGGACATCGGCGAACTCGGCGCCCGCGTGCACGGCGGCATCGATCGCGGTACGCGCCAACTGGCGCAACGCCTCCGCATCCAGGACCGGCGGCGCGAATGAATCGATGGGCTGCCGAGAACGCAACGGCACCGCGAAGAGGCGCTGGTAGGGCGTCAGCGCGAGCCCCGCGACAACGGCGGAGGAACGTGCGAGAAATTCCCGCCGGGTCGGCGGCGTACCAAATGTACGGGAAGTCATAGCGATACTACCGGGAGGAATAACTGCCATGATCACGCTCTTGCACGAGCTGATCGATGGTGGTTTTGAGATCAGTGTCGTAGTTCTGCAGCCCCTCTTGGTAATGCCGCACCACGCCATGCCCGTCGACGACGATGATCGTGGGGCCGGCATTGAAGGCGTACGCATCCAACATGGGCGACCGGCGCGGGAGCATTCCCCCTTCCGGCGTCGGTTCCTTGGGACTCGCCCAAATGACGATCGGAAATGTGAAGTGCTTTCGCTCCAGATAGTAGTGCCGTAGATGCTCGGCTTCCTCCTGCGGCTCGACGAGATCGCCGTCCCAATTCCCGTCCGTGTACGTGTAGTAGACCAGGTCGACACCTTTGGGAAGTCTGGGTCGGAGACGCTCGAACTGCGCCATGGCTCGCTCGCACCAGGGACATCCAAAGAATCCCATGGCGATGATCCGAATCTCCCCATCGTTCAACGCCCTCACGCGAGCGTTCGGAATGACGTCGGACGTTTGCGCCGGAAGAGGTTGATTGTACCAATTGGTCGCGACGAACGGAGCGGCGGGACGACCGAAGAATGCCACTTTCTTCGTGAGCTTCTCCAAATCAACGCGCCGACCAGCTTCATACCGGCGCAACGCGGTATCCTTGGCGGCCAGCGCCGGAGGGAGGGCGACCGCGTTTTGAAGCATGGTGACGAGCGAGTCGATGGTCGTATGCCCTGTCGGCGACGCCGACAAGAGCAACGCGAAGCGAATGAAATTCTCGTTCGTCGCCATCAGGGCCCGCGTTTCGTAGTCCGAAACGTGGTTGAACATGTCGTAGGCGTGCCAGCCGTCCTGCAGCCCTTGTTTGACATCCCCGATGCGTGCCGACGCGGCCATGATCATCATCGCCGACTCGAAGCGATCGATCGCATTGTCGGCAGCGGAAACAGCTTCCATTTGCGCGAGATATTTTCGAGCCTGCTGAATCCGCGCCGGGGTCGGAAGATCTTCTGTTTGTAGAAGAAATCTGACGGCGGCATGCAGAATCCACACGCGCTCTGCCACCGTGATTCCAGGCTTCGCCAACATCGCCGCCACGCGCTGCGTCGCCTCGGCGTCGTTTCCGATTCGGGCGTACAACGCCGCCATCGGCACCTGTTGGAACTGCGGCGTGGGGGCGCGTTCCAGCTCCGTGATCCAATGCCGAGCCATGGAGTCGACGATCGTTTTGACCGAGTCTCGGTTCATGACGACGTGTCCGTTCCTCGCCAAGTGCAACCCGTGCACCGAGTCGCGCAGGAGATCGTACGCCCCCAGGTACCCAGCCGCCGTCATCCCGGCGGCTGGTACTGGAGCGTCGCTATTACTGTTCCCGTCCTGCGATACATTCGCCTGTGGCGTCGGCCCATGTGATGACGCTTGTTGCGCCATCAGAGGTGTTCCGGGATGGGCAGCGAGCGCGATGGCGCTCAGGGTGCAGAAGAAGTGCTGATACCGCATGTACGAGAGTGCTTGAAGATGATGATTCTGTAACGACCACAGCGAGAGCTAGAACCGAGCGCGCAATCCAAATTTCGTTTGCCGCCCCAGATTGGCACGATCGGCGCTCTGGTCGTTCCGGTACCGGTTGGCCAGATTCTGCACTTGCACCAACGCGTCGATCCCCGTCGTGATTCGCCGCGACGCATTGAGCTCGGCCGTCGTGTAGCCGGAGAGGTATCCGTGCACGCCAGGTGGCAAATTCATCCGCGGCCGGTCGGGCGTGTTTCTGGTGAGATAGGTCGCGAGCGTCAGGTCAGAGACCGCGTAGTAGAACAACGGCGCCTGTCCCTGCACGTTGAGGGAGATGTTCGTCCCGGCAACTGCATAGCTCTCGGAAATCGCCCAGAGATGCTCCGGAAGCCCGGTGAACGACGATCCGACGACGTACTGCCCCAAGGTAACGCTCGCCCATCGTGGCGTGATCCCGATGATCCGGCTCTTGGTCCACGAGTAGGTCCCTTTGGTGGTGAGCGGTCCTGTCGTGACCGTCCCCTGCAACTCCCACCCCTGGTTTCGAATGCTCCCGATGTTCAGATATTCGACGACACTGCTGTGTGCATATCCGTCCGGCCATTGCGCGAACGCTCCGTCGGGATATCCGAGCTGATTGTACGGGACGACCGACGCGATGCTGTCCACGTACGCCATTTGGATCAGATTGTTGACGGTCTGGTTGTATCGCGTCACGATGAGCGAAGCCCGTGTGCCCAGGTAAAGCTCGAGCCCCCCTTCCCCGCCTTGCTGTTGCTCGGGGAGCAATTCGCGGTTCCCAACCTGGATCACCTGGTTCCCCCAAATCGGCAGTGCAGCGTCCCCCCAGTTGTCGACCGTCGTGATCTGTTTCGTCAGTCCCGGCGTCGGGGGACGCGTGGAATGTCCATAGCTCCCACGCAGCTTGGCCGTCACCGGCCCGAGATCGCGCGTGTACGCGATGCCATAGCGCGGCGTGTAATTCGGCCGAATCTCCGCGCCGAAGTTTGGATTCCACTCCGCGCGGAATCCATAGGTGAGGAACAACGCGTCCCACATGCCCAACTGCCCCTGCACGTACGCGCCACGATTGTGCGACGCCATGTACGAGGCATACTGCACCGGCGGATTGTTGGTCAACGACGTTCCGGAGAATACCGTCTGCGTCGAATGCAGATTCCAGCCGTCCACCCCGGCGGTCACATTCGCGCGAGCAAGCGACGTCACCGGAATCTGTGCGGTGGTCGAATAGGCGACCGTGAGCCGAGTTTCGGGTTGCGTGCTGAAGGTGATGAGCGAATCGGCGGGAATATTCCACCCCGGGTGAATCGCCTGTGAGTTCTGTGTGAGAGCGTCGGTCCCTAAGGTCGCCGTATGCGACCACCACGACGTCGGACTATACGTTGCGCCGAGGCTGATCGTTTGATTGGTATTGGTGAATCGCCAGTCCAAAACGCTCGAACCAAAATTCTTGTACAGTCCATTCGCCCCTCCCTCCGTCGTCGTTTGGGCGTAGGAAAGTTCCCGATTCGATCCCTGGATTCGCCGCAAGCTGAGGTCGGCGGTGATTGGGCCATTCTGCCAGCGCCCCCCACCGAACGCGCTGATCGTGCTCGAATGCACGGCGGGGGTCCATGGGCCGACGTACACCCACGATCCACCAACATTGTACGAGAGATGCCCGTCCGTCCCCGACACTTGGACTTGGTCGTCGTGCTGCGGGGCGAGCGACGAGCTGAAGTTGTTCTGGATGAAGCCACCTTGCAGCGTCGCCGTGAGCTGCGGCCGAACCGTCGATCCCCGTTTCGTGAAAATCTGGATTACGCCGTTGATGGCGTTCGATCCGTAGATGGTCGACGCTTGTGGACCGGTGAGAATCTCGATTCGCTCGACACTCTTCGGGTCGATCAATCCCAAGTACGACGGATCGGCCATCTCGATCCCGTCGACGTACGCCTTGATCGGTTGCGACAGCGCGAAGTCGAGATTGGTCGATCCGCGCGATGCCATTTGATAAAATCCCGGCACTTCGAACGCGTTGTCGCCCATGTTCGTGGCATACAAGCCGGGAACATCGCCGTGAAAGAGCTGCTGGATCTGCGTGATCCCGCGTTGCTCGATCTCTTTGGCCGTAATGACGGTCATCGCGTTCGGCACCGCCTTGAGCTCGGTTGGGATGACCGTTCCGGTCACGACCACTTGTTCCAACGCGTTCGCGCTGGCTTCCAGAGCGAATTCGACGGTCGTGGCTTGTCCGTCTTCGACGGCGACGGCTTTGCTGGCTTTCCCGTATCCCAGCAACCGCACACGCACGACATGCGCTCCGGTCGAGACCGTGGTGATCCGAAACCGTCCGTCGTCTCCGGTCGATACGCCCCGCTTTGCTTCATCGAGGGTCACCAGTGCGCCGCGCACCGGATGCTTCGTTTTGGCGTCGACGACGGTCCCGGTGATCTCTCCCGACTTCGCACTCGCGGAGGCCTCCGGAACGAAGGCCACCATGCTCGTCGAAATCTTCGCGCGGAGCCCCGTTCCCGTCAGCACTTTCGCGAACGCTTCGTCGGCGGGCATAGCGCGCAGGTGCATCGTCACACGCGCGGTCGATCCCGAGACGGCTTCGTTCCAGAAGAGATTCAACCCCGACTGCCGAGCGATCGATTCGAGCACCGTAGCGAGTGGCGCGTTTTCGGCGTCGACGGTGACCAGCGTTTGTTTCGTCGTCTCCGTCGTCGATGTCGTCGCGACGGTCTGTGCGTGCATTACGGGTGACTCCAGCACAGACACGACGCACGCGACCGCCATCAAGTTTCTTACGGACCTATTTCCCATACTGTTGCTCCGGATGAGAGAGTTGAGGAATAGCCTGACGCCCCGGATTGTGTGTCGGCTCCGTCGCCGCTCGCCCGGGAGAAATCACATATACAGAGTCTTTTCGTACGACGTGTGCGTTGTTCACGTCGCCGATCATATCGAGCACTTGTGACAGCGGAACGTTTGTCACAGGAACTTCCATGCGCATCTTCTGTCGCGCGAGCACGGAATCGCCGACGCGAATGTCGGCGCCGTAGGCTAAGGCGAGCGCTTTGATCGCATCCTGCAATGCGACGCCGTTGAAGACGAGCTTCCCTTGAATCCACCCCATGTAGTCTTGGAGCACGATTCCCGCGTTGACAGAGACGCCGGAATCGCTGACGAGGGCGAGCATTCGGGCGGAGAGGACGTGGGGCGTTGAGGGACGTCTCGATGCGTTCTCTTGCACGCTGACACGTCCGTCTTCGACGACGATTCGGCTCGTGGACTCACGGGGATATTGCCGTACCGCGAAGCGTGTCCCCAAGACTCGGACGACGGCGTTTGTCGTGCGGACAACGAATGGGCGTCCCACATGTGGTGCGACGGTGAACAATGCTTCGCCAGACACTGTTGCCCCATCGTCGGTGATCGTGACTGACGTCGAGGGCGCCAAGAGCATCGTCGAGCCGTCGGCCAGGGTGACCTGCGCGCGACGCCCGGGTCCAGCGTGATACGTCTGGGCGATCGACGGAGTACTTGTATGATGAAGGAGCCGTCCGGTCAGCCCGAGAGTGGCAATGATCGCGGCGAGCACGGCATACGTCGCCCAACGTTTGGGAGTTCGGTCTTCGAGACGCGTTTTCGGACGACCGAGACCGCGGGAACTGTGGCGACCACTTCCGCGTTCCCGATGAGCGATCTTCTCCCGAAGCCCGGCGAAGCTCGACTCCGCCGCGGCATGACTGGCGCTTGCGTCCCGGAGCTGGGCGTCATCATCCCCCCGCAATTGCTGATGCAGGGCGCGATGAAACGACGCAACCCCGGGCTGCCGTGCCAGGAACTCGCTTACCTGGGCGTCTTCCGCCGGATCGTATATCCCGGCGAGATGCCGGTCGACCTGATCGTGGGTCGGTTCGTGGGGCTCCATACCAAGAGACCGAACGACCTCCTCAAAAACCTACACCAAAAACCTACACAGCATCGCGAAATTGCTGGCGAATGGGCTCGAGGGCAGTCCGGGCCCGGGAGACGAGGATGAAGGCGGCCTTCTCGGAGATGTCGAGGGCGGCGCCGATCTCGGCGTAGCTGAGCTGTTGGACGGCCCGGAGGAGGAGGGCGGTCCGGCGGCGTTCGGGGAGCTGCGCGAGCGCTCGGGCCAGCGCGCCCTCTAATTCGTGATGTTCGGCATCCTCGATCCCTGTTCGTTCCGTCGTGAAGGAGCGGACGGTATCGAGCGGCTCGAAATGGCGAGCTTGGCGCCAGTGGTCGAGGGCGCGGTATCGAACGGCGCGGATCAGCGCGGGCCGGAGGTGCCGAGGCTGCCACTCGGCACGCCGCATCCAGACTTCGATGAAGACCTGCTGGACGACGTCCTCGGCGACGGCGTTGGTTCGGACGATGCTCCGGGCGACGTCGCGGAGGATGGTGCAATTCGCGAGGTAGACATCACGGAACGCCAGTTCGTCGCCGTTGCGGATACGCGTGACGAGCTCGGTGTCGGCGGACGTGTGTTCGCCGGAGGCATCATGCGTGCGTCCGAGCGTCCACCACGATTCCCGTTCGGAAGGATCGAAGCGATCTGGCGCGAATAGGTAAGCGGCGAGCGTCACCCTCCCAAAATGGGTGACGGTTCAGTGTCGCGCTACGTTTTTTTTGAAGGATCCAGCAGTGGACGCAACGTCGATACTATCATACGGCGTCCGACAGACTCGTGAAGTTGAAGTCGGTGACCATGATGGGTGGCACGATCATCGGCCGGCGCGGCCAGTCACTCGCGTAGGGAGGCTCCATGATTGTGGGCATTATCGACGGTGGCGTGAAACCCAACGCAATCCGTTCCGGCACGCCGATCGCGATCAACCGATTGAGGAAAAACATGGGCGAATCGGTGAACCGAAAATTCTTGACGGGCCGGTCGATTTTCCCGTGTTTGATGAGGAAGCAGCCATCGCGGGTCACGCCAGTTTGTAGGCCAGTCACGCTGTTGACCTGCTCGATGTTGCCGAAGCGATGGACGTAGATCCCTTCGTCGCAGTGCGCGATCATTTCATCCATCGTTTGCAGCGGGACTCCTGGCATGGCACTCATCCGCATCGACCACGGATTCTGGGTGAACGGCTTCCCCTGGTCCAAACCATAATTGATATGGTACGAGAGGTCCCGCAAAATCCCTCCCTCCACGTACGTCATCGCGCGGGTGGGCATGCCGGAACCATCGCCGTCCCAGACAACGCCGAATGGGAAGTATCCACCTTCAGGATCTGCGGGGTCGGATGTAATCGAGAGTCGCGGGTCCATGACGCGCAAGCCGATTTTATTGTTCCGGTCCAGATTGCCGGTAACCGTAAAGACCGTCGCGTGCAGCACGTTCGTCAGATACGCATCGAACCCCTGTGAGAGATGGTGCATCACTTGCGCAACCGCGAACGGACTCAGGATCGCGGTGCGCCGGCCCGGTTCGATCGCCTCAGCGTTGACACTGCGTTTGGCGATGTCGATTGCTTTGGCCGCGATGTCGCCCGGCTGGATCTTGGTCCAATCTCGATTGGCTTGCCCGTACCAACCGGAAGCTTTCCCATCGGGGGTGCGGGCCGATACAGTGCATTCGCTATCGGTTTGTTCCCCATAGGTGCTCAGTCCTTCTTTCTTCATGACACAGCTCCGCTGCGCCATCAGCCCCACGAAGCCCGATCCGCGAAACCCAGCCGCTCGAAGATCGCGAATCAGCTGCGGGACAACCGTCTCGTTCACGGTCCCCATCGCCTGAACGGTGCTGTCGTGCCACAAATGCACAGGCATATAGCTCTGGGGTGCGTCGGGGACATGAAAATAATCCTCGGCACCACCCACTTGCTCTCGCGTGATCGCATCCAAGCGCGCCACCGCGCTGCGTAGCATGCTTTCGTCGGCCCAATTCGTCCGAAAGACGACGGTATTGCGTGCGCCCGCCCGGGTGATCATCGAGATCGTGAGAGCGCTTCCGCTATCCGAGGTGAGGATCGTGTTGTTGGCGATGCGTGTCACCGCACGGGCTTGGTGCTGCATCTCGACACTCACCGAGTCAGACGCACTGATCCGGATCGCCATCTGCGCCATCTGCCGCAACTGCTCTTTGGAGAGCAACGGGTCCGCCGTGCTCATAGGTGCCGTGCTCATTGCCCAGGCACCTGAATCACGTCAATCGCCTTGCACGACATGGCCGGCGCTCGGCTCGTGGACGGAATTCGCTGCCACGGTTGGCCCTTGGCGAGTGAGACGTCACCAGTCCCGAGCGTGGTGGAATCTCCAATCGCCTCCACCCCTTTCCACAAGGTCGTGGTCTTGAATTGCAGTGCGACGTTCTTGATACGGTTGGTGATCTGTCCGTGATTGACTTCGAGCATGAGCGTGCCGTAAAAGAAACCCGACGCCAATTGTTGATCGGTGGCGACGTACGAGGCCTGGATCAGCAGGAGGCCGCGCTTCAGCTGCCGCGTGAGGTCCTCGAGTGAGGTGCGGCTGGATGCAGGGTCCATGGTCAGATGGCCAGTGCCCACCAGCACCGGAGAGTCCGCCGTTCGCGCAACCGAATATCCACGCGATACCAGCGGCGTGTGTCGTTTGGCGTACCAGTCGCGTAACGCCAGTGCGGTGCGACGATCGGTGAAATAATCCACCAAGCGCCCGTCGGCGACGAGAGGCATCGGCGTCGGCGACGGCGCCACACCCTCGTCGTCCCATTTGGCACCCGAGATGTCGGAGGCGGGCCGGCTGGTGGCGATCGACACCGAGGGCGAGAAGATCGCTGTGCCAAGCATGTCCATCGGCGGCGTCAAGAAGCTCCCCCCCGACGTATCGGCCTCGAAGCCCAAGGCACGGTCCAGCTGCAATGCCGGCCCAACGGTTGAATTCAGGAGCGTCGCGGTAGACTCCCCGTCAAAAACAACGGGATAGCGACCGATGTCGAGCGCTTTGGATCGGAGACGCGCGTAGCGCATCGCGGTATCCCCATACGCTTTGATGCGTTCTTGGATCCCTGGTTGGGTCACGTATTCGTAACCGCTCAGACGCGGACCAAACTCCGGAAGCTTGAGCCCCACCATGCCGAACCATCGAGCGAACATGTTGAAATACGGCAATGCTCGCACGAATGTTTGCGTGGTGCACGTGCCATCAGTGGTGGCACACACTCGTGTTTCACGCTCCCAGGTGAATGCGCCGAATCCCCCTGCCCCCTCGACACGCCCATCGACCGCGGCACTGTACGCTCCCAAGAGATCCGCTTGTTCCAGGATCGGGACCGTGAACGGATCGATCGTCATGGGACTGTGCCACTCCCCCTGCACCACGGGCGCGGAAACCAGCTCCGTGTCATTGATCAGCGCGGCAAACCCTTTGGCTTGCGCCACTGCGTTGCGAGCCGTGCGCGCCACCGCGTCGGGCGAAAGGAGAGTTCCATACTCGAACGCGACGGCTCCTCTCACCATGGCGCGGACGCCGTAGGACAGCGTGGATTCCAGGACAATGTCAGGAGTCACCCCATCGTAGATACCGACACCCAATATCTGCGTATGGCCAATGCGGATGTCGGCAAACTGGGCACCCGCGCTCCGCGCGGCGTCGAGGGCCTGCGCCGCGAGCTGCCGCAACCGCTCGGGGATAGGAGGGTCTTCGAGAAAGGCCTGGGCGTTGTGCCGTCCGACCTCCGTGGCGGACAGCGTCCGCGCACCAAGCCCAACGCCGGCGAGGGCATACGCACTGAGCTGGGCGCTCGTCGTCAGAAACCGGCGGCGAGACAGCGCGGGGGGAAAAGACGATGTCAAACGCATTGAACCGAAGTCGCCATGAAGAGTGCCTGCTGAAGAGTGCTCGCTATGAATGCTCGCCGGGATTCAACAACCGGCGAATGAGGGCCGCGACATATGCTTCGTCCGCACGACCGAAGTCCGTGCACAGATATCGGATTTTCCCGTGCTGATCGACGACGGCGATGAGTGGCAAGGTCGGCGTGTGGAACGCGTCCATGGTCGGACTCGGGATGGGAAGCATGCCGCCATCGGGGGTGCTGCGTTTCTCCCCGGCCCAGATCGCGACTGGCACCGTGGTGGGATGTCGCTGGCTGAAGAACTGTCGCAGGGAGGCGGTTTCTTGCGTCGGGGTCACGAACTCCCGTCCCCACGTCCCTTTGGTATGAAGCAAGAATACCGATTGGAATCCTCGCGGAAACTGGGCCGCGAGCCGAGCGAACGCGGGGAGAATGGACAAGGCCGCGTCTTGTTTCCCCAACCCGACGAGATGCACCACGCCCGGCTCGAGCTGCATGACATGACCATTCGTGTCCGCCGCATTGAGCCATGAGGTACCGTGGATGGCCGGCGCCGGCTGGCCGAGCATGGCCGCCAATGCTTTCCAGCGGAGGAATACGCTGGCGTAGCGGTGTCCGTCGAAAGCAAACGTCGAATCCGCAGCCACGGCGGAGTCGGAGGGAACCGTCCCCGCGACGATTTGTTGCTCGATCCGATGCAGCGCGACACTATCCTGTGCCGCCATCAAGAGATCCGCAAGCGTCAAATACATGCCCAATCCGCGCGGATCCTCATAGAACACCCCGCGTGAACCGAAGAAAAGTGTAGGAATGAGCTCGATCGCGCGCGTGGCGTGCGTGATGGCCGCCTGTGTGTTTCCCGCGAACAGGGACGCGCGCGACAGCGTGTGATGCGCCGTGAACTGCCACAGCGACACACCCGTGGACGACGGACCGTGAGGGAGCGCGTCGAGCCGCGTCATATATGCCTCGGCCATCGGCAGACGGGCGGGAATGTTGCCATACGCGAAGGCTTGAACAGCGGTGCCCAGCGTAAACGCGGAATCCGTCCGCGTCAGCCCAGGGATCGCCAAACGTTCCGCGAAGGTACGCTGCGCCGCGGTGTCGTCCCCCGCCATCACTTCGAGCGCGCCATAGGGATCGAGCTGTAATCCCTTGACGTCAGCCGTCTTGAGTGTCCGCAACCACTGCCGGACGGTGGCGGCGGCGGCCGCCCGGATGGAATCCTTGGGATAAACGACGGCCTCGGGAGACTGATCGGCCGCGGCCTGCCCGAGCAAAATCTGGACGCCATGATTCCACTCCGCGGCCGTGTACGGCACGACAGGCGTCTCGGGCGTCCAGTGCTGGTGGAGTGACGGGAACGCGAGATCTGATTCGGGCGTTGGAGGGGAAGCCTGTTGAGCCGCGAGCGCAGAAACCGTCGCGAAGAGTAACGGCGTGGCGCGTCCGAGCGGACGCGCCAGATGAGTGAGGAAAGACATGCTGGAAGATCACCGCGTCCGAATGCGTGCTCCGACTTTTACCTGCCTGCCCATGGTGGCCATGGACACATCGTAGTCGTTGGTGTAGTGATCCGTCAGATTCTGCACCTGCAGCACTCCCTCGACTTGCGACGCAAAGTGATGCGACGCCACGAGATCGGCCACCGCGTAATCTTTGTTGAAGTTGACGTATGGGCTCGGGTAATTATCGGCCACCGCGATGTTGAGACGATTCTGCGTCAAACGAATCTCGCGGGAGAAGCTCCGAAGATACGTCGCGTCATTGACGTTCGTTACACGCCCCGTCCCCGTCAGGTTGATCGCCACCGACGATGCGGCCTTGCCATACGTGATTCCGAGCGCCCACGTATGTTCGGGCAAATACTGAAACGTCGCCCCGGGTTGGTACTGTGGTCTGTTGGCGAATTGCGCCCGGTATCTGGAATTCACCCCGATCGTCCGGCTCTTGGTCCAACTATAGGTTCCCCGTGTCGAGAATGGGCCAAGGTTCAGACTCTCTTGGAGCTCCCATCCCTGGTTCCGGATGGTGCCGATGTTCAAATACTGGAATTGCGGCCAGTAGCCATAACCATTGGCATCGAGGTGTGTCCAGTAATTCGCTGGATTGGGCACGAGCGAGCGTGTACTGTCGACCTCAGGGTGATCAATCAGATCATTCACGGTTTGGTTGTACCGCGTGACCACGAGCGAGACATGCGTTCCGAGATACAGCTCCACGCCTCCTTCCGCACCCTGCTGACGCTCTGGCGTAAGTTCAGGGTTGGCGAAGTAGATGTCGAAGTTCCCATAGTCAACCGTCAAACTTGACGCATTCGGGTTCACGTCGAGGATCTTCTGCGCGGTTCTCCATCCGGTCTGAGGCGGCCGGGTCGTGCGACCATAACTTCCACGCAGTTTCGCGGTGATGGGGCCAAACTCTTGCGCGTATACCACGCCGTACTTCGGGGCATAATTCGGCTGCGCCTCGGCACCATACCCGGGATTCCACTCCGCACGGAGACCATAGGTGAAAAAGAGCCGATCGTCGATCCCCCATTGCATCTGCAGGAAGCCGCCCGTATTGTGGTCCGGCTGGCGGGTGATACTGGTGTATCCGCTCAACTGTCCCGTCAGCGTTTGAGGGCTCACGATGACGGCTGACACCAAGCTCTGCTGTGCGTCGACGCCCGCGGTGATGGTGGCCTGGCCCAACGACGCGAGTGGGACATGAGCGGTGGTTGCATAATGCAGGGAAGGTTTGGCGTCGTGGGATTGATACATGAACAGCGTCGTGTCCCAGGTGCCGGTATATCCACGCACCGTCTTGCGGTTCTCCAGATCCGAGGCGTCGTTTCCCCATCCCAACTCGTGCGACCACCAGTTCAGTGGGGCGTAGGTCACCGCGACACCCAACGTCTGGCCAGTGAGAATACTCGCTAATGTTCCTGAGTTGCCCGCGGTCGTACTGGTGGAGTAGTTGTACCACCCGTTCGCGCCGTAGTTGGTCCATGTCTGATACTGGTTGCCACGATCCCAGTTGCGCGTGATACTGCGGCGGATCGTCACGTCCGCGGTCACCCGGCCAACGGGAGTAGAAAGATCGAGCCTGGCTCCGCCGAATCCGTTTGTTCGGGCCGTTTGTCGGGCGGGCGTCCACGGCCCGATATAATTCCAGCCACCACCGGCATTATACGACAGGCGTCCTTCGACTCCGCTGAGGCTGCCACTATAATCGTGCTGCGGTGTCCTGGCGTCGCTGAAGTTGTTTTCGACCCACCCGCTCAGAAGAGCGAGTGTGAGCTCCGGTGTCGATGTGTTCCCGCGTTTGGTAAAAATCTGCATGACGCCGTTGATGGCATTCGAACCGTAGATGGTACTGGCCTGTGGACCCGTGAGGATCTCGATGCGCTCGATGCTTCGGGGATCGATCTGCGAGAGATACTTTGGATCGGCGAGTTCAATCCCATCGACGTAGGTTTTGATGGGGTTGGTTAACGGAGCGTCGGCACCGAGACCGCCTACACTTTGTTCCGAGAGCGCCGTTGCACCGCGCGAGAACATCGTCACTTCATCAACGAGTGCATGTGAACCGACGTTCGCCGCAAAGAGCCCGGGGACATCTCCCCGAAACAGCTGATCGATCCTCGTAATCCCTCGCTCCTCGATCTGTTTGGCGGTAATGACCGTAATCGCGTTCGGCACCGCCTTGAGCTCTGTCGGAACTACGGTGCCAGTCACGACGACTTGATTGAGGACCGACGCACTCGGTTCGATCCGGAAGTTCACGGTCGCCACTTCGTTGTCCGTGACCGTAACGGGTTGACGCTGCCGGGTGTATCCAAGAATCCGCACGTCAACGTGATGTGATCCAGCCGTGAGTCCAGAGATTCGGAACACCCCATCCTCTCCCGTCTGTACACTCCGTGTCGCATCATCCACGCTCACAGCAGCGCCTCGAATCGGCCGTCCTGTATTCGCGTCCTCTACTCTTCCAGTCACGGAACCCGTTGCCACAACGGTATCGGTCCCCTCGACGATGATTACTTGTCCCTCAACCGGAATTTGCGCAACCAATCCCGTACCGCGCAGCGCTTCGCGAAAGGCGTCGCTCACGAGGACATCGCGCAGATGTAACGTCACCCGTCGCTGCGCGGGAATCGTCGCCGCATCGTAGGCGGGGATCAACCCCGCTTCGCGCGCAATGATCTGTAGCACCGCCGACAGCGGCGCGTTGTCGACGGATACCGCGATCCGAGTCAACTGGTGCGTCGGCGAACCGGCCACGACGACTTGTTGCGCGTCGGCAACGGCCGACCGCCCCCCCGTGGACGTGATCGCAAAGCCAAGCACACAGCGCGCGATGATCTGACGTGAAGCTCTATAATCCATACCGGCTCTCCGAGGAAGAAAGATTGGGCACATCGGCATTACGAGAGGCCGGCGTCCCAGGGACAATCGTGATCGTGCTTCCGGACCGCGTGACATGTGCATGGATCAATGCCGTGAGCACCTTGAGCGCGCCGTCGAGTGAAACCCGATCGACGGGAACCGTCCACGTGAACTCGCGTCGCCCGAGCGTGGAATCGGCGAGTTTGATGTCTACACCATAGGCTCTGTTCAATTCGGCGACGATATTGGTCACCGGTGTTTGTCGGAAGACGAGCGTGCCGTGCGTCCACGCGGTGTAATCTTCGACGGCGATATTCGGCGTTACCGTCACATACCCGGAATCATCGACGACGCCGAGCATTCGGGACGAGAGGACTGCACTCGAGCGAGCGCGACGAGAGGGAGGGACCGAGGAGAACGAAATCTTGCCATCCATCACCACCAGCTGCGTCGACCGTTCATCCGCATAATGACGAACCGCAAATCGTGTTCCGAGGACGCGCGCTTGTGCGCCATGCGTGCGCACGATGAATGGGACATCGTCGTGGGCATGCACCTCAAAATAGGCTTCGCCGTCGAGCTCGATCGCTCCCTGGCCGGTCCCGATGTCCGACGGGACACGCAGCGTACTCGAGGGTGCGAGTCGTACGGTGGTCTTGTCCGCCAGGTGCAGTGTCTTCCACTCCCTGACGTTCGTACTGACGACTTGTTGGGGAACGGTCTGATTTTGATGTGAAAGCGAATGACGGCCCAGTGTAACGAGACCGATCATGAGAGTTGCGACTCCGAATCCCATCGCCCACGAGCGACGGCCGTATCGCACGGAACCGTAACCCGAGGAGCGCCGTACCCCCTTTGCCTCTAGCCGCGGGGGCTGCCGTCCGGAAAAACCCTCCCCACGCATCACATCCTCGACCGCCGCATACCACGATTCGAGAGAAATCGCCCTCGCCGGCCCGCGCACGCCACTCAGATGCTCGCGCACCGCCTCCCGCAACTCAACGGGAAGCTCGGCGCCATTCGATTCAATCGGCTCGCTCACACCTCAAGATCGCGCCAGTCGCGGAAAACCCACGCGGAAATTTCGTCGAGATATTACCGCGGCTCGGGCCGGTTCACAAACAACGCCGCCAACGGCCGCAACGCCGCCACCGCCCGAGAAACGAGCATGAATGCCGCCTTCTCGCTCACCCCCACCACATCGGCGACGTCGGCGTAGCTCATCTCCTCGAAAAACCGCAACTGAATCGCCAAACGCTGCCGCTCGGGAAGCGCCGCCAATGCGTCCGCCAACCGTCGATGGCATTCTTCTTCATCGATGCGAACTTCCGGCGACATTTCAGAAAGATTCCCAGCGACCGGGGCATCCCCCTGTTCCGCCGCAAACCGCGCCGCAACGACAACATGCCGGATTCTCGTCAACGCAATGTTGCGCGCCGTCTTGTAGAGAAATCCTACGATGCGATCGGTCGGCTGCAGCGTTGCACGTCGTCGCCACAGGGCGAGATACGACTCCTGCACCACATCCTGCGCATCCGCAACGCTTCCGCCAACCGATACCACATACGCCGCGATCGCTCGCGCATGCGCGTGATACACCTCCGCGAACGCCTCCTCATCACTCGCGCGCAACCGCACGATGAGCGCCGAGTCGGGAACGGCCGCGCGCTCCGCATCAGCGCGTACTCGCGACGCCCCCGCATTAGGCGCGCGAGGCGCACCGGCTCGGCGCGGAGCCCCACCATTGTCGGGGTCATCCCCACCAGCCGCGAGCCACAAGACGTACGCGGACGTCATGACCACCGTCCGCGCAACGATCGCGACGACTCTCGGGCGTGCCACATACCCTCGACAGTAGAGCCCTTCCCACACCGCGTCAATGACGAATTTTCGGGGCAACGGAAGGCCCATCGCGATTTCATCGGAGATTTTTACACAACACGCTGTCTCAATAGCAAGAGGGAAATCGAGACAAGTCACGCGAAATGTGCACACACATATGTTTCTGTAACGACTGATTTCTGTGGAATTTCAAAAGAGCTAAATTCTGGCGTTGCTCGCCAAAGCAAGTCTCCACACCATACCAGCCACTGAGGTTCCGATGCAGCAAACGACTGTTCGACCCCTGGCATACACCCATCAATCCGTCCCGCGCCCCGCCCCGCACATCTGGCGGCGCCATCTCGCCGTATTCGCGCTCCTGATCTCCCCACTGCCGAGTGTCGCGCAAACGCCCACAGCATCGTCCACAGCGTCATCATCCGTGTCATCCAGCGCAGCGCCAGCTCCCCAACCCGGCACGTCCAGCCTCCAGCACCCCACGGCGCCGCAGGAACGTCCGCTCGTGCTGACGGTGCAAGGTGGTGGGAGCCTCGGCGTGTACGAAGGGGGACTCGTGTGGGCGCTCATGGAGACCTATCGCGCCCGCCGCATGGCGGCGGAGGATGCCAAGACACTCACCGGCGTCTTGAACGCCGATGCGATCCAGCGTCTCGAACGGATGCCCGCCGTCAGGCTCAGCGCAACGTCCGGAGCATCCGCTGGCGCGATCAACTCGCTGCTGGCCTCGGCGGAATGGTGCGCCGACCGTCCGCTCGAGCAGATCGGAGAATCGGCATTCTGGCGGGCGTGGATTCCGGCCGGGGTCGAGGCACTCCTTCCGGCCAAGAACGACACCGTGTCGAGTCTGCTGTCGCGCAAGTACATGGACGTCTCGCTCATCCCAATGCTACACGACCGCTGGACGAAAGTGAGAGGACGTCCGGACTGTGACGTGCTCTTCGGTGCGGCGATCACACGGCTGTTCGCAGAATCGGTCGACGTGGGAGGGATCGCCAAGATTCAGAGCCAGTACATGGCCTCCGCCGTCCGCGTCGCCACCGATCCGGCGCACAACAATCTCTCGTTTCAAATCACCCGGATTCCCAAGAAGAATGAAGGGGCGATCGGCCACATGGCGTACCTGCCGTCGGAGCATGGCGTGGTTCCCGACAGTGAAGTTTTCCGATTGATCAAGGCGTCGAGCGGATATCCCCTGGCCTTCGAGCCGCAATTCATCGATTACGACTCCGCCCCCGGCGCAACCCCGACACGGTGGCTGCAGCGCGCGCAATTCGTCGACGGCGGGGTGTTCGACAACGGTCCCATCAAGCTCGGCTACGAGCTCGGATTGGTACACGCCAATCAGCAATCGCTCCACGGCATTTCGGTCTTGTATATCTACCCCGACCAGATGCGGCACCATGGCACACTCGTCGATGCGTGGGACGCGCGTAGTCTGCGCCACGACCGGGCGAGCTCCGATAACCCCGCCAATGTCGTCCGAGGATTCGACGTCGGACGCATCCTCGTCACCAACATGATTCCGTCCGCGCGCCAGTACCAATTGCAGACGGCCCAAAGTCTCTTCGCGGCCGACACGATGACTGAATCCGCGAGGATCTTGCTCGCGCAGACGGCGTCACAACGGGAACAGGTATTAGCGGCCCAACTCAAACAGATCGCCACCACCGACTCTGGGAATCGACAACTCCTCCAGATGTATCTCGATAGCCTGCGGACCGTGACCACCGCGGTGCGCGGATGCACCCCGGCGGACTCTACGTGTATCCGAGAAGGTACCGCGCACGTGGATGCGCTCGTCGGTCAGACACGGGCGCAGATGTTGGGGCTTGCCACAAGCACGGGGCTACAGAACCAACAGACGGGCGCGGCGGCGACGCTTGGCGATACGAGCACCATCCGCGCCAAGGCCTTGTTCTCCAGCACACGGTGGCATCCCCTCACGGGATCCTGGTTCTACGGATTTGGCGCGCTGCTCAACAAGCCGTTTCGCGCATATGATTTTTATGTCGGCGTCTACGATGCGTTGACTCTGTTGGTGTCGACGAGCTCTCCATGCGCCGATCAACCCAATGAGGCGCAGACACTGTGCGTGCGCGACTCCCTGCTCGCCATGATCCAGGCGCCGCCGCTGCGGCTCGACGCGGCGGACCAGCGCATTCTGCTGGCGCTGTATGAGGCGGAATATCCCGGATCGCACCAGCGACACTTCACGATCGACGACGCAAGTGCCCGCAGTGCGCGACACGATCCGGTAGAGCTCCGTGTGCAAGTCATCACCGCCATCGTGGCCACGATGCGCGACCGCATGCAAGACACCGCCTTCGCCGACGACGCCTGCCGCCGCACCGGCACCACGGAAGCGCTATTGTGCGAGAGCGGTCTCCGCGCGGCCGCCAACACGCTCAGCATGCGACTCGCTCCAGTCTTGCCGGTGCTCACCGACACCACGTGCGGCGGCACGCCGGCGAACACTGCGCTCTGCCTGGGCGATCCCGCGTTCGTAAACCTCGTCACCGCCCCGGTGCAAACGATTGCATCACTCACGCAACGGTTCGCCCGCCGATTCGATACGCAGACGCCCAACGGATCGAGCATGAAGCTCCCGTCGATGCTCCCGTCGATGAGCATGTATCGCGACGAACGCGCCCGCTCCGGCTTCACACTGGCGACCTCGGTCCCTCCCGGCCCGGTTCGGGTGCTCACGGTGCTCCCGGCGGAATGGGCTTGGGTTCCACAGACGCACGCGGGCGCCGGGACATGGGGGACGCGCTGGGACTATGGGCAAAGTCTCGCATGGACGTATCTGAGTGCGCGCATGTTGGTCCACGATCCGTTGCCGAACCGCGTGAACGACGCGCGCGGAAGTATCCATTGGGCCGTCGGAAACCGCGTGGAAGTCAAGACGTGGCACACGACGGCGTTCCCGCTGGTTGGGGTGCAAGCGTATCATTGGATCGGACGGAGCGATGGAACGCACACGTCGTTTCGCGCACGGACCAGCGTCGGCATCACGACGACGACGCTCGCCAACGCCATCCGCGTGAACGTCGAGTCAAACCCCAGCTATCTCTGGGGAACGGAGGCTCACAGTCGTTGGTCATGGTCGATTGGCGTCAACGACCTTCCCGGGATGCTGTATTGGGGAAGCCGGGTCGTGCGGGCGCTGTAGATGCGCGAATTCGTGCAACTGTTCGACCCCCCCCGTGCGAAGCCTCAGCCGAGCGGAATGATCATGGCGGAACATGTCATGAAGATCATGAAGATCGCATTCGCGACTTTGTGTGCGCGCGCGCCCCCTGGGTACGTGCATACCGGGCCTATGCCAGCAAATGGCAGGAAGCGCTTCTATCTTATAGTATGCCCAACCGCCTCGCCGCCGAGACCTCCCCCTACCTCCTCCAGCACGCCGACAATCCAGTCGACTGGTACCCCTGGGGCGACGAGGCCCTCCAACGCGCGCGCGACGAAGACAAACCGATCCTCCTCTCCATCGGCTACGCCGCCTGCCACTGGTGCCACGTCATGGCCCACGAATCGTTCGAAGACGCAGCGACCGCCGAGCTCATGAACGATCGTTTCGTGAACGTCAAAGTCGACCGCGAAGAGCGGCCGGACATCGACGCCATCTACATGCAGGCCGTACGAGCGATGACTGGGCACGGTGGATGGCCGATGACGGTCTTTCTCACACCGGCCGGCGAGCCATTTTATGGCGGGACGTATTTCCCACCGAAAGATCGGCACGGAATTCCGTCGTTCACGCGCCTCTTGCGCGCCGTTTCCGAGACGTATCGTGACCGGCGCGACAGCGTGCAACGCAGCGCCGAGTCGGTGCGCGAGATCTTTCGTTCGTCTGAACAGAAAACCACATCGGACGAAACAGTCACCACCGAAACGCTCGCGAACGCATCGAAAGCCATCGTCAAACAATACGATGCGCAACACGGCGGCTTCGGCGGCGCCCCGAAGTTCCCGCCGACGATGATGCTCGACTTTCTGTTGCGGCATTGGGCACGCACCGGATCAGACGACGCACTCCGTATCGCGCATCACACGTTCCTCGCGATGGCGCGCGGCGGCATATACGATCAAGTTGGTGGCGGATTCGCGCGGTACACGGTCGACAAAGCCTGGCTCGTCCCGCATTTCGAAAAGATGTTGTACGACAACGCGTTGTTGATCCGCTTCGGCGTGCATCTCTGGCAGGCAACACACGACGACGCCGTCCGTCTCGTGACCGAAGAAACGGTGCGCTGGCTCACCCGTGAGATGACCGCGCCAACCGGCGGCTTCTACGCGTCGTACGACGCCGATTCCGAAGGCCACGAAGGAAAGTTTTACCTCTGGGATGTCGACGAGCTCGACCGTCTCCTCAGCGCCGATGCCCCCATCATTAAGGCATACTACGGCGCGACCCCGCAGGGCAATTTCGAAGGGCGCAACATTCTCCACGTCGCGTCGACCATTGAAGCTATCGCCGATCGGTTCGAGACGCGCCCCGATGCCGTCCGCACCGCCATCACACGCGCCAAGCGTACATTGTACGACGCGCGCGCCAAACGCGTCTGGCCGGGACGCGACGACAAGATCCTCGCCGCCTGGAACGGGCTCGCGCTCCGCGGCGTGTCCGAAGCCGCGCGCGCATTCGAACGCGACGACTTCGCGACACTCGCGCTGCGCAACGCCGAGTTCATCCGCGACACGATGATTCAGGACGGGCGCGTGATGCGTTCGCACACGAACGGCATCACCCGCATCCCCGGCTTCCTCGAAGACCACGCCGCGGTCGCGCTTGCCTTCCTCGCCGTCTTCGAGCAAACGATCGATACAGCATGGCTCGCGCTCGCGCGACAGCTGGCCGACACGACGATCGCCAACTTCTGGGACGAAACGACGCACGCATTCTTCGACACGGCACGCGACGCCGAACAACTCATCGTCCGTCCACGCGACATCACGGATAATGCGATCCCATCGGGGACGTCGCTGGTCACCGAACTGCTGTTCCGGCTCGCCAATTACACGGGAGACGAGAGCTATCGCGAACGTGGTCGTTCCGTTCTCGACTCGCTCGCCACTGCCGTTCGCCAATATCCGTCCGCGTTCGGGCATCTGCTCGGTGCGGCTGAATACGCCGAAACCTTCGCCTGTCACGGCGATTATTGCGACATGCCGTCGCCACGCGCCATCGATGCTGCGCGCCGCATGACGACGACATCCACGACATCCACGACGTCCCACCGTTCCACGGCTCCACATCCCACCCTTTGATCGAGGTCTGTATGGACGAGCACTCTTCCGCGAATCGTATTCAGCAGTTTTACGGCTACGCAGTCTGTCTCATTTCCGTCGTGACTTTTTTGTTCTCCACCGGAACGTTCATCAACGCCGCCTTCGATCGGATGCGTCCCGCAGCGGTGGCGGACACGTTTTACGGACCAATGACCGAGGCAGAGTCGTTCGAATCGTACAAAGCGGAACGGCGCGCGACGTTGCGCGGAAAGGGTGACACGACGGCGCAGCTCCCGGCTGATAGTATCCTTCGCCAGGATTTTTCGACGATGCGCGCCAATCGCCGAGCGTCGTTCGATTGGCAAGCGACCAAGTCGATGGCGACGAGTGTTCTCATGATGCTCATCACCGCCATCCTCTTCGCGACCCACTGGCGCTGGGTGCGCCGCATCACCAACTCCTGACATCCTGACATCAGCGCTCGCACGTACATGCCCGACACCAAACCCTCGTTCACACGCGCCCTCTTCGGCGGCGAGATTCGTGAAGAATTTCTCTTCCCATACCCACCCTCCCTCGAAGTCACCAACCCCGACGAAGCCCGCACCGTCCGCCGTCTGATCGCCGCGCTCGACAACCGGCTTGGCGGCCTGATCGACTCCGCCAAGTTCGACGAAGAAGAGACGATCGGCGACGACGTCGTGACCGCACTCGCCGCGGAGGGCTTCCTCGGCATCACGATCCCCAAAGCCTACGGCGGCCTGGAGCTCTCGGCCGCCGGCTACGCGCGTGTCTTCGAAGCCGCGGCCGCGACGGACGCCTCGATCGGAGTCTTCATCGGTGTGCATTGCGGGCTCGGCGCCAAAGCGATCGTGCTGTATGGCAACGAGGCGCAAAAAGCGAAGTGGCTTCCCAAGCTTGCCAGTGGCGAAGTACGCGCCGCGTACGGACTCACCGAACCCGACATTGGCTCCGACGCGCAACACGTCAAAACGACGGCGACGCTGACAGACGACGGCAAATTCTGGCGCCTCAACGGCCAGAAAATCTGGATCGGCAACGGTCACCGCGCCGGTGTCATCGCCACGTTTGCGCAGACCGCGATTGACCGCGATGGCGAAACGATCATGCGCCCCACCGCATTCCTCATCGAGCCGCCGACACCAGGATTCCGCGTCGTCGAGACCGTGCATAAGATGGGAATTCGCGGCTCGACGCAAGCACAGCTCGAATACAAAGATCTCCTCATCCCACGCGAAAATATCCTCGGCGAAGTCGGCAAAGGCTTCCAGGTCGCGGTGCACGTGTTGAACGGCGGACGTCTCACGCTCGCGGCAGGATGCACCGGTGGCGCTAAACGGCTGCTCAGTGAGATGACGCGATACGCGGAACAACGCATTCAATTCGGCAGCCCGCTCGCCGACTTCGAGATCACGCAACGCAAGCTCTCCACGCTCGCCGCCAATATCTACGCATCCGATTCGATGCTCGGCGTCCTCGGACGTTTCGCGACGGAAGACGACGTCGACTGGTCGCTCGAAGCGGCGATCGCCAAAGTGTTCGCGAGTGAGATGATCTGGCACGCCGCCGATGAGATGGTGCAAGTCGCCGGCGGACGCGGCTTCGTGCGCCCGTATCCGTATGAACGGTATCTGCGAGACAGTCGCATCAATCGTATCTTCGAAGGGGCGAACGAAATCTTACGGCTCTTCATCGCGCTCAACGGGATTCAACAACAGTCGGAGCATCTCAAAGAATTGAGCTCCGCGTTGCGCGAGCCGATGCGAAATTTCGGATTGCTGAGCGAGTACGCCGCCACACGTGTGAAGCAGGTCCTCAACACACCAGCGGCACTCGAGAGCGAGCTGCACCCACGCCTCGAAGTCCACAAGAAATATCTCGCCCGGCACGTCGCCGAACTGTCCACGGCGGCGCAACGCGCCATCGTCAAACACAAAAAGGAGCTCATCCACCGCCAACTCGTCGTCGAGCGGCTCGCCAACATGGCGATCGAGGTCGTGGCACGCGCGTGCGTCATCGCGCGGACGAATGCACTCATTGCGCGCGATGGGATGGCAGCGACTGAACCGACGCTCGCGCTGTGCGAGCTCTTTTGCGTCGAATCCGGACGCCGGTTCCGGGACGCCCGGAACGCCCTCGACGACCGGGAAGACGAGGTCGATGACGCCCGCCGAGCCGCCGCCTCCGCGGTCCGACACTTCAAGGGATACTTCGTGGACGACGCGATTTTGACCCCTGGAAACGGATGAATTTTTTGGCTGTTTCCCTCGGAACGGCGCAGGGGCGGACGAATTCGCCCTTGCGCGTCCTCCGGAACCCCCACATATTCTTGCCCGTGAGCCATCTTAGCGCGACGACCTACTTTTACTTTAGCAGCTTTTGGGGAAAATCCCGGAGCTGCCGTTGTCGCGCGCATATCACACACTCGCTGAGCTAAACACTCCAGCAACGCCGACCACCAGCCTCCGGGATTCGATCCCGGGGGCTTTTTTGTTTTCCTGTTCCTTACTCCAACGCACCTCCGACCATGTCCAAGTCCAACAGTCCCCACCCGCTCGTCTCACACGCCGCCGGCACCGATCACGACACCGATCACGTGACGCGCCCGGTGTCGATCACACCGTCCATCACCATCGGCGGCGCGGCACTCACGGTGATCGCTGGTCCCTGCTCGGTCGAAGGCGAAGAGATGCTCCTCGCCAGCGCCCGTGCCGTGAAAGCCGCCGGCGCCGCGATGCTCCGCGGTGGTGCCTACAAGCCGAGGACGTCGCCGTACGCGTTCCAAGGGATGGGGGAAGAAGCGTTGCGACTGCTCGCGCAAGCACGCCGCGAGACGGGACTTCCGGTTGTGACCGAAGTCATGGACGCACGCCAAATCGAAGGGGTCGTCGCGCATGCGGACATGATTCAAATCGGCGCGCGCAACATGCAGAACTTCACCTTGCTCGCCGAGTTGGGACAGTGTGGCCGGCCGGTGCTGCTCAAGCGAGGATCATCCGCCAAAATCTCCGAGCTGCTGTTGGCGGCCGAATACATCATGGCGCACGGGAATTCGTCCGTGATCTTGTGCGAACGCGGGATTCGCACCTTCGAGACCGCGACACGCAACACGCTCGACGTCTCCGCGATTCCCGTCTTGAAGCGCGAGACACATCTTCCCGTGATCGTCGATCCGTCACACGCCGGTGGACGCAACGATCTCGTGCAACCACTCGCGCTCGCCGCGGTCGCCGCCGGCGCCGATGGATTGATCGTCGAGACGCATCCCGACCCGGCGTCGGCACTCTCCGATGCGGAGCAACAGCTGACGTTCTCGCAATTCGCCGCCATGATGCGTCGCGTGGCGATGCTCGCGATGGCGATGGGACGGATGATGACGCTCCCCGAAGAGGTGACGCAGGGGTTACCGCAGACGAGCGAGGAGCTCCTCTCGCACACGATGGAGGGCGCGGGTTGGCGACGCGCGATTGCGGTATGACGAGTCATACGACGAGCGGAACGACGGTGGACGGGTGGCGTCTCGCCACATCCGCGTATATCGATTCGCCCCGATCGACCCCCATCGGCGCGCCAAACCATGACGCGTTCAACCATGAAGCGCCAAACTATGCGGGAACTGGAGCACCGTCGAACGGATGCCGCCCACGCGTCGCCTTTCAGGGTGAGCGCGGTGCCTATGGTGACATCGCCATCGGGATGATTTGGGGGAACGAAGCACTCCCCCTCGCGTCGTGGAGCTTCACCGACGTCATCAACGCGGTGCTCCGTGGCAAATGTGACTACGCCGTGCTCCCCGTCGAAAACAGTGTCGTGGGACGGATCGCTCCGGTCTGCGATCTGCTCGACGTCACGCCGTCGCTGCAGGTCATGCGCGACGTCACGGTCCCGGTCCGGCACGCCCTCCTCGCCCCTCCCGGCGCAACGATCGACACGTTGACGTCGGTCACCAGCCATCCGGTCGCACTCGCACAATGCGGGATCTTCCTGCGGCAACATCCATGGCTGGTCCCGCACGATTCGTATGATACGGCCGGTGCCGCGCGCGACGTCGCCGCCCGCGCGCAGCGCCACGAAGCCGCCATCGCTGGCGTTCTCGCCGCTCGGCGATATCATTTAGACGTGCTGGTCGAAGACATTCAAGACGTCCCCAACAATGCGACGCGATTTGTGGTCGTGACGTGCGCAGACGTACTACGGAATCCCACGGCTCACACGGAGACCGTACGTTCTGGAGTGAGCGAACGCCGATGGTGACGCCACACGACGCGCAATCGCACCAATCGCCGCAGGCGCCGGGACCACGTGCCATGCGCGCGATTCGCGGCGCAACGACGGTGGAACGCGACGAAGCGCAGCTCATCTGCGCCGCGACACGGGAATTGATCACGGAGATGTTGGCGCGCAACGACGCCACGCTCGACGACGTGATCAGCGCGACGTTTACCGTCTCACCCGATCTCCGCAGCGAATTTCCCGCACGAGCGGCGCGCGATCTCGGATGGGATCATGTCGGCATGTTGTGTCTCGTCGAAATGCCGGTGCCGGGGGCAATGGAACGGTGCATCCGCGTCTTGATTCACGCGGAGCTCCTGGGATCGCAGCGCGACGTCAAACACGTCTATTTGCGGGGCGCCGCCGGCCTGCGTCCCGATCTCGCGACGCAGGCGTGATGTCAACGGACGTCACAGCGCGGATGCACGACATCACGCGCTGACGCGTGACATGATTTTCCGTGTTCGCCGCTCAGCGGCTCGACACGGCGGCCGCTGGCGCGGAGACGAGCGTGATTGTATACCGTCCACGCGCGTGCGTTCGGCTTCCCCATCCAGCGTCGACACCAACGACCGCTGTCGCGGGAGCGGTACCGAGGATGTAGGTCACAGTGACTTTGGCGCTGTCGTGGGCCGCAAGCGTGTCACGCGCCGGCGACACGGTGCAGCCGATCACGACCCCTTCACACGCAGCCGTCAGCACGACGGGTTCTGAGACGCTGGCCGAGTTGCGAATCGTGAAGACGCGCCGGCCGCGCGCTTTTTCAGCCTCCGATGCGGTGGCGGTATCCGGCGTCACCGTGACCGCGAGCGAATCACCCATCACCGGACGTTGCGTGATACTCGCCGTCGGCCTATGGATCGCGAAGACTGCGGGGAGCGCCACGAGTGGCATAATTCGAGAAGATATCAAGGTCACAACAAGGTCCATCCCAGTGGAAGATCGGGACCGTCATTGGAGCTGACGGTCGAGATTTGTCAGAGTATAGAGGGATCCCCGTGGATTCCGCTAGGGGATCTGGCCACGACAGGCGATTCCAGTCATGGCGATTGCCAGCCACGTCCCGTTTTGCCAGTTTCGACCCGATCGGCGGGTACAGTGCAAGGGAAACACCAGGAATTCCCGATCGGGCGAGTCTTCTAGATCGAGGATTCACGCCGAGGATTCGCACCTAGGATTCACGCGGAGGTTACCAGCCTAGGATTCGTGCAGCGACGGTGTTTCGGGGAGTGTGGGATGGTGATGGGACGTCGCCAGCAGCTGGTCGATGGCGGCGGCGAGCTCCCGCGCACTGCACGTCGCCGACAGCGCGGGGTGACCGAGCTGATGCGCCCGATTCGTCTCTTCGGGGCTCGTCGTCAACACGAGTGTCCGGTGACACAGGTGCGGATACTGCGCGAGGATCCGGAAGAGCGCGACGTCACCCCGTTCGTCCGGGAGATGGAAGGTGAGGAGGAGAAGATGGGGGACTTCGTGCAGTACGGTATAGATCGCCTCACGCACGCTCACCGCCGTCGATACGGTCCATCGCGCACGATCGAGCAACGCAACGATCCATGGGATCCGCTGATGCTCCGCGATGACGAGCACGTTCCGCACTTCCGCGTGCGCATCCGCACGCGCGTCGGCCCCATCCGCGGGATCCGTGGTGTTCGTCACGACGACAATTCCGACACGTGACGCCCCGGAATCAACCACGCGACCAAGCGATCGATCAGCATGTCATCCATCGCGGGATCCTGGTCGGTCCCGCGCAGTGCGCTTGGGCGCAGCTGTAGCACTTCGAAGGTGTGCCGTCCCAAGATGTCGGGACGGGTATATCCCAATTTGATCGCGACGTCCTGCACGCGCAGCCCCGGATCGCGGAGATACGCGATCGCGTGCGCGACGCGAGCACCAAGGACCAAATGCCGTGGTGACGCGAGACCAGCCGAGTGCAGTGCACGTTGCAGTGAGCGGGGCGCGGCGCCGCTGGAGATCGCAATGTCTTGTCCCGCTTGATATGCATGCGGACGCTCCAGCAAATCGTCGATGGTCGACGCGATGTGCGCGGGTAAGCTCGTCAGCTGCGGATGCACTTCCCCCCGGAGCCGCGCGACAAACCGCGACGCGGCAGCCCGTTGCAGGATCCGGCAGAATCGAATGCGCGCATCGTCCACCTGAAAAAAGACGACTTCTCGCAACCCTCGGCGCCCCAGCATCGTGAGCGCACGTGCGGTCGCGGTATTCAACCCTGTGTAAGCGATGATAGGAGTTGACGGCCACCACGTCAACAATCGCAAAACTTCGGTCGCAGCGACTCCTTTTGCGAACTGTGGATCGACAACCGCCACAGAAACTGTACGATTTCGCAACAGTTCGTGGAGATGCTTCCAGTTGTGCGCTGGAGTGATCGCGGCAGTCAGATCGTCAGCCGCGGCAGCCAATCGCACCATGTGCGACGAGTTGAGGAGTGTCGCGATCTGCATTGAACGCCTAATCTAACGTTCTGGCGCGAAACACGTAGGAGGTGGCCGAGAACGCGGATACGACAACTATAGAGTAACCAGGAAGTTCATCAGGAACCCTTTCACGAGGTCCTGATGCGTAATTCATTTCTGAAAACCGCTGCCGCACTCATCGTCGCAGGCAGCGTCATCCTCACCGCCGCCTGTGCTGACAGCACCGGGCCGCATCGCGATTGTACAGGCACGACGTCGGGCGGACAAACCTGCGTCCCCGCCTAATCACGCAACGCACATACGATGATCGTCATCAAAACGACGATCATCGTATGTGCGCGACAGAACGGACGGGCGGCATTGCTACCGTTATTCGTCGCCTATTCGTCGCTCAACTCCGCCGTCGCGCCGACCGCCTCCAAACGCGAATAACACTCGGCTTCGATCGCCTTGGAGAGCGACTCCCACGTCGCACTCCCTGATGGCTCCGCGGCGGGTTCCACGACCTCCACAGGGCGATCGAGTTTCCCCGCGGCCTCGATCGCGCGGAACTCGAAGGCATGCTGCCCGACCTGGCGCGCGCGGACCACCAAAGCATCGTACGCCGCACGGCCGGCCTCGGCCCCTTCCCAGAGCGCGATTCCCCCAGCTTGGTAGAGATCGCGATAGAGCTGCTGTTCGATCGGCATTTCCAGCCCGTTGAGCTGGCGGACCAGGACATCGAATGATGTGCGGTCGTCTTCCAGCACGGCCATCTCCAAGAGGTTGATGAGCGCCAGCGAGCGGGCCGGCGCATTATGCGCCGTCTTGGCCAGGGAGATGAAGGCCAGCCGTGCCAGCGCCAAGTGCCCGAGATCGAAGCAGCAGGCGGCGATATCGACGAGCAACCACTCGCGTTCGACCCATTCCGGGGCGATGGTATACGCGCGGAAATGGTCGGCCAAGGCTTCTTCGTACCGTCCTTGCCGATGCCGTACCGACCCCCGAATGCGCCGCGCATAGGCTTCAGCGCGGGCGTCATCCCCTTCAGCCGCGTCGGCGATGATCGTCCCCAAGGCAGAGTCGGCCGTCCCGAGATTGCCGCGCGTCTGCTGCACCCGGACAATCAGTGTCCGAGCGTGGAGGATCATCGCCTTGTCACCGCCGAACCGGGCAAACGTCAGTTGCTGCTGATAGTGGGACTCCGCCGCATCGAGATCGCCACGCCGGAGCGCGAGATCGCCCAACCGCCGCTCGATCGTGGCCGCAAGCGGGTAGCCAACCATGCGCCGCCCCGGCCCTCGGGCCGGCTCGAGCGCCCGGGCGACGGTCCAGAGAAGGTCCGTCGCCAAGGTGTATTGCTCACGCTCCTCGAGCAGCCAGGCATACGCCAGCAGAGGGGCGGTCACATCCTCCGGATCGCCGTCGGACCGGTACATGAGCCCCACGACCGACCCAAACAGATAGCGGGCGGAATGGTTCTGCACCGCCGCGATCTTGTCGCGCATCACCTTCCGCTGCGAGATCGCATCGTGAGTAATGGCCGGAAACCCCGCCCAATCAGAGAAAAAGCGGAGGACCAGGACCGCGGCCTGGAGCTCCCGTGACCATGCTTCGCGCTCTTGCGGATCCTTGATCTCCGCCGTATTCGCAAGTGCCTCGAAGAATGCCAAATTCGGCAACAGTGGCCCGGGGTCCTTCAATTCAACTCCTCGTCTCCAGAAATGCCGTACCCATACTGCAGCCCGTACAGTACAGTCCCACCATCGCGGAACAGCAATCGCCCATACTCGGCCATGGCGAATCTTACACGAGGACCAGGGGGGGGCAAGAGGAATAAATCGCCGAGATTGGGGGAGATGCCGCGATGAGGCTCGACAGCGGACTATACTGTCATGACAAGAAAGTCAGCCAGTTTGACCGAGATAGCGGCCAAGACAGCCCTAGTGATGACGCATACTGGAAACCCGGAAAAGTTCCGCCCCTGTATGACGTCATACAACACGCGCATGCAACGCTGACCAAGTGCTCACATCGCATGCACACGACGTTTATCTGACGCGATCTATGGCAGCGCATATGGCGGGACACGGGCGATGTATGACGATCGAATACCCCGCGTGACGGCATTGCATAACACGACGAAAGCCGATATGCAATGCCACGAATTATCGCCTGCATCGCAGAGGACGTGCGCGGATACGATGCGGCAATGGACTCACACCGTGAGGTGTGGAGTCATCGCACATGAAGCCATCATGCAGACAGTGCGTCCGCCGTACATTTCCCGCTGCATGATGTGACGTATGCGGTGTGTGTGCGATCTATGGGTGCGATTCGCTATGACGAATGATCGAACGATTCAGGATGGAGCTCCATTTCCCGATGAAAATGACACGAACGTGACGCACAGATGACGCTCACCTGACAATTTCGAAGACCACCGAAATAGTCGTCCGGCGATGGCATGGTGTGCACGCACCTTGCCGACTTCGCGTGCCAACCTTCAACATGGAGTTGTCATGCGACACCCACGCACTCTTGCCGTGGCGGCCGTTGCCGCTATCCTCAGCACTGTGGCCGTCAATGCGCAGCGCATCAACACGATCCCTGGTCCGATGTCACACGTGGTGACGGACACGACGAAGACGCCGCAACCCGATACGACGAAGACCCCCAAGCCGGACACGACGAAGTCCCCGCAACCAGATACCACCAAGGCACCGCACCAGTGACGCCATCACGCCGGCGAAACTGTAGCACGCGCTGTAGTTCGCGGGTCATCGCGCACGTTTCGCAGGGGCTGTAGCCATCTGCCGGGGGCGCGCGAGGTGCGCGCCCCCACCCTTTCTCACACCATCACACCGTCGAGCCGTTGCACGATCGCATCTCCTACACGATGCGTCGGCAGTGCACGTGTCTGATCGACGTCGATTGTCACGTCGCCAGCGTCGAGGGCCGCCGAGACGGCGGCTTCGATGCAGCGGGCTTCGTCGTCGAGTCCGAGGGAGTGGCGGAGCAGCATTGCTACGCTCATGATCGTTCCGATCGGGTTCGCGATCCCGCGCCCCGCAATGTCGGGGGCGCTCCCGTGAATCGGCTCGTACAACCCACGACGTCGCGTGGAGCCGTTCCCTTCTGGTGTCGTCTCCACCGCGTCGCCGGTTGTATCGCCAGTTGCATGACCGGTCGCGTCGCTGACGGCGACACCAATCGCGTCGCCGATCGAGGCTGACGGGAGCAATCCGATCGAACCGGCGAGGATCGATGCTTCGTCGGTGAGAATGTCGCCGAACATGTTCTCGGTGACGATCACGTCGAACGCCGACGGACGTTTGACCAAATGCATCGCGCACGCGTCAACGAGGACGTGCTCGCACGTCACGTCGGGGAATTCATCCCGCATGACGCGCGTCACGACCCGCCGCCAGAGGCGCGACGTCTCCAGCACGTTGGCTTTGTCGACGGACGTCACTTTGCCGCGCCGTCCGCGCGCCATCGTCGCCGCGACCCGGACGACGCGCTCGATCTCGTGCGTGCTGTACGTGCACAGGTCGCTCGCGTGTTCCTCGCCATCGATTGTCCGTACCGACTTTTCACCAAAGTAAATCCCTCCCGTCAGTTCACGGATCACGACCAGATCCGTCCCTTCGACGATCTCCCGTTTGAGCGGTGACGCGTCCAGCGTGCTCGGGTGCGCCACGACGGGACGCACGTTCGCGTAGACCCCCATCCCTTTGCGCAAGGCGAGGAGGCCAGTCTCGGGACGGCGGCTTGGCGGGACATCATCCCACTTCGGCCCACCGACGGCGCCCAGGAGAACCGCGTCGCTCGCGCAACAGTCGGCCAACGTGTCGGCGGGCAGCGGTTCACCCGCCGCGTCGATGGCGGCGCCACCGATCAAGCGATGGACGATCGTGAAATCGTGACCGAATCGCGCACCGATCGCGCGGAGTACCTTTTCCCCTTCCGCCGCGACTTCGGGCCCGATTCCATCACCTGCCAGTACAGTAATGCGTGCCGTCATCATACCGTCACCTCTTCCATGCGCGTGCGTTCGAACGCCGCGATGTCGCCGTCGAGCGACAAGAGCCAGCCGAGTTGATCGACGCCGTGTAAGAGGCAATGCTTCGCGAACGAATCGATCGGAAACGTCGCCGTGATACCACTTGGCGTCGAAATTTGTTGTTCGGCGAGATCGACGGTGATGTACCCAGGCGACCAGAGCAGCTCCGACAGCGTCTGTGGATCGACCTGGATCGGGAGCAGTCCGTTCTTGAGCGCGTTGTTCTTGAAGATGTCGGCGAAGGTGCTGCTGACCACCGCACGCAGACCAAGTCCCAACAGCGCCCACGGCGCGTGCTCGCGCGACGAGCCGCAGCCGAAGTTGTGGCCGGCGACGAGGACTTCCACGCCACGAAATTCCGCGCGGTTGAAGACGAAATCTCGCTTCGGGCCCCCCTGCGCGTCATACCGCCAATCGTAAAACGCCGACGCGCCCAGTCCATCTCGGCTCGTCGTCTTGAGGAAGCGCGCGGGGATGATCTGATCCGTATCGACGTTGTCGATCGGCAGAGTCGCGTAGCGCGCGGTGAATGGATACGAAGCCATGATTGATGACATGATTACGAATGAATGAGATGACGGACGTCGGTGACGACACCGGTCACCGCGCACGCCGCGGCGGTGAACGGGCTGGCGAGCAGCGTGCGTCCTCCGGCTCCTTGGCGCCCTTCGAAGTTGCGGTTGCTGGTGGAGACGGCGAGCTGTCCGGGAGCGAGCGCGTCGCCGTTCATCGCGATGCACATCGAGCACCCGGCTTCGCGCCATTCCGCTCCAGCGTCTCGGAAGACACGATCGAGCCCTTCAGCCTCCGCTTGCCGCTTCACGTCGCGCGAGCCGGGGACGACCAGCATGCGGACGCCAGGGGCAACGCGACGTCCCCGCACGACCGACGCGGCGTCGCGGAGATCGCTGAGGCGCGAGTTGGTGCAGCTTCCGACGAATACGACGTCGACCGGCGTCCCCGCGAGTGGCTGGTTCGGGGTCATCCCCATGTACGCCAGCGCCTCGGACAACGTCCGTCGCTCTCCCGCATCCGTGACGTCAGCCGGCGCCGGTACGACGCCATCGATCGGCATCGCCATGCCGGGGTTCGTCCCGTAGGTGATCATGGGACGCAGCGACGTTGCATCGATCTGAATCGAGGCGTCGTACGTCGCCCCCTCATCCGTCCGCAACGTCTTCCATCGCGCCACTGCGGCGTCCCACGCCGCATCTTTCGGCGCGGACTGCCGCCCGCGTAAATATTCGAACGTCGTCTCGTCCGGCGCGATCATCCCCGCGCGCGCCCCCGCCTCGATCGACATGTTGCAGACGGTCATCCGCTGCTCCATCGACATCGCGCGGATCGCGCTTCCCGTGTACTCGAAGACGTACCCCGTGCCGCCACCGACACCGAGCTTCGCGATGACCGCGAGAATGACGTCCTTCGCGCTCACCCCGGGCGCGAGTGTTCCGTCGACGCGGATTTCCATCGTCCGCGCCCGTTGCTGCAACAAACATTGCGTCGCCAGGACGTGTCCGACTTCGGTCGTGCCGATTCCAAACGCGAGCGCGCCGAACGCACCGTGAGTGCTCGTATGACTGTCGCCGCAGACGACGGTCATTCCCGGTTGCGTCAATCCGAGCTCCGGCCCGATCACGTGCACGATCCCCTGCTGGTCCGCATCGATGTCGTACAGTCGCACACCGAATTCCGCGCAGTTCACCGACAACTGTCCAAGTTGCGCTTCAGCCACCGTATCGAGCACGGGCATGTGCCCCGCCGAATCGCGTGGCGTCGTCGGCGTGACGTGATCCATGGTGGCAACGGTACGCTCGGTCCGGCGCACCGGAATCCCCCGCGCTCGCAACTCCGCGAATGCTTGCGGCGACGTCACCTCATGGACGAGATGCAGATCGATGTACAACACCGCCGGCGTCGCGTCGGTCGCTTCGCGAACGAGGTGCGAGCGCCACACCTTGTCGTAGAGTGTGGTTGGCGGAGAGGAAGGAGATACAACAGATGCATCAGGCATTCGCGATGACCTCGGACGATGAAGCGGATGATGAAGCAGGTGATGGAACGACTGGGAGATGCGCGTCGCGGACGATCCCCTCGAGCTCGGTGTTGCTCACGATTTTCTGGGCGTCGGCGACGATCTTGAACTGCTCGAACGCGCGCTGGACGAGCGCATCGTCGGGCGCGTACCCCAAGAGCTGTTCGACCTGCCGGCGGAACGCATTGCGGCCGGAATGTTTCCCCAACACCAACGCGGCGTTGGCGCCGACGACGTCGGCGGTCATGATTTCATAGGTGGCGCGGTGTTTCAAGACACCATCTTGATGGATCCCCGCCTCGTGCGCGAACGCATTGGCGCCGACGATCGCCTTGTTGCACGGCATCTCGACGCCAGTCGCGGCGACGACGGTGTGCGACGACCGCGTCAACTCCCGCGTGGCAATGTTCGTCTCGACACCATAGAACCCTCGGCGCGTATGAAGCGCCATGACGACCTCCTCGAGCGACGCGTTCCCCGCCCGCTCGCCCAAGCCGTTGATGGTGCACTCACATTGCCCCGCACCGGCTTTGATCCCCGACAGTGTGTTGGCGACCGCCATCCCCAAATCGTCGTGGCAATGCGTCGAGATCGTGACATGTGGCGACCCGACCGCGGCGACGACGCGCGCGATGAGCGCCGCATATTCCGGCGGTGTCGCATATCCGACAGTATCCGGGACGTTGATCGTCGTCGCGCCACAGCCGACCGCCACGGCGAAGACGTCGCACAAGAACGTTGGATCGGAGCGCGTCGCATCTTCGGCGGAAAATTCGACATCGTCGCACGCGGCGCGCGCATACGTGACCGCCGCGCGAACGGCGTCGAGCACCTGCGCGCGCGTCATTCGCAACTTGTGCATCATGTGCACGTCGGAGGTCGCGATGAAGGTATGAATCCGCCGCTTCGACGCCACTTGCACCGCGCGGACGACCGCATCGATGTCGCGCTCCGACGCCCGTGCGAGCCCGCAGACGATCGGTCCGTCCGCGTGTCCGATCTCCGACGCGATCGCATGGACCGAATCGACTTCCCCCGGCGATGCCGCCGGGAACCCCGCCTCGATCACGTCCACGCGGAGCTGCGCCAATTGGTGCGCCACGCGGAGTTTCTCGTCGCGCGTCATGGAGCAGCCGGGCGCCTGCTCGCCGTCGCGCAACGTGGTGTCGAAGACGCGAATGCGGCGCGGCTCGTCCGTGAACGCGTCGGGGAATCCGTGTGGTGAGCCGTCCGGTGAACCGTGCGATGGCGATGACGACGTCACCGGGGAGCTCGAGGCTCCTCGCTGGCGGTCATCTGAGGGGTGGGTGGTCGATTCCGATGTCATGGCAGAAAGGGTGTCCGGGATAAACGAAACCCCCTCCGTCACACGGAAGGGGTGGTTTTGGTCGCGGACAATGCCAGACACAAAAAAGCCCCTCCCATTGGGAGGGGCCTGTCGATCGATTACGCGACGCCGGCGGTCATCCTCCCAAGCACGGAAGTCCCCGGCCGGCAAGAAGCCCGGCGGGGACGCGGCTAAGGAGGAGGGTGCTGGCAAGACGCATTGGATTGAAGTTGACGCCGCCCGAGGACGTTGTCAACGCCTCGCCTGAATTTTGACCGCGGGGATCGCCCCGTCATTCGTGGTCGTGACGTACAACGTGTTTCGTTTCTCCTTGAGCGAGTCGGGCGCCGAACAGTCGACATATTGGATGTCACGGACCCGGGTGGACGGAATGCCGCGGAGCGCATCGGCCGCGGAGGCCCGCAACATGACCATCACGGTATCTCCCGCGAGATACACCGTGGCATTGCTGAATCCATGGGTAACGGGAGGGGGTGGCAAGAGCCGCCCATCCACGTACACGTTCTCGACCATCGGACATCCGAACGCCGCGCCGTGCCCGAGAATGTCGGGACGCGTATTGTTCAGAATATCGAGGGCGTTTTTGTCGGTCGGCCCGGCAATGACGCGTGGCGGAAACGACACCGCCGCCGGCAGAATCGTCTGTTTGACCTCGGCAGGCATCGTCGCCGTCGATCCGAGGGGGGTGGCCGCAGCCACGGCAATTTGGAGGAACAGGGACCACATCTATCACTTCTCCCGAGACTTCTCTCGAAGGGTTCGCGAGAAAGAATAGGCCCCTTCTGTCAGCGTTCGACGAGCCTGGTGTCACAACCCTGTCAATACCGCAAAAGCGGACAATGAATGAGCCATGCCACCAGGCGCCAAAACACATGTTTATGCTCCCGGCACGATTTCTTTGGGGTGGACGAACGGCATCATCCGGCGAAGCGCCTTCCCGGTCACTTCGAGCGGATGCGCGACGTCCGCCGCGCGCTGCCGGCTGAAGTTCGGACGGCCAGCCTCGTTCTCCGCGATCCACGCACGCGCGAAACTCCCGTCGCGCACGTTGCCGAGCAGTTGCTGCATCGCGCGACGGCTTTCGTCGTTGATGACTTTGCTCCCCGCGACGTAATCCCCATACTCGGCCGTATCGGACACCGAGTAGCGCATGTAATTGAGTCCACCCTGATACATGAGGTCGACGATCAACTTGAGCTCGTGCAAGCACTCGAAATACGCCAACTCCGGCTGATACCCAGCCGACACGAGCGTCTCGAAGCCAGCCTTCACCAACGCGGAGACGCCGCCGCACAGCACCGCCTGCTCGCCGAACAAATCCGTTTCTGTCTCTTCGGCGAACGAGGTCTCGAGCACACCAGCGCGGGTACATCCGATCGCCTTGGCGTAGGCAAGCGCATCGGCGCGTGCATGCCCGGACGCATCTTGATGTACCGCGACCAACGCGGGAACACCACCGCCATGTTGAAACACTTCACGCACGCGATGTCCCGGCGATTTGGGCGCGACCATCGAGACGTCGACGCCAGCCGGCGGCGTAATTTGTCCGTAGTGGATGTTGAACCCGTGCGCGAACATCAACGTCTTCCCCGCCGTCAACTGCGGTGCGATGTGCGCATCATAGATCTTCTTCTGCACCGTGTCGGCGGTGAGGATCATGATGATGTCCGCGTCCCGCGCCGCGTCGGCGGTCGATGCAACACGCAACCCGTCGCGCTCCGCCTTCGCCCAACTTGGCGAACCTTCATACAAGCCGACGATGACCGAGCAACCGGAGTCGTGTAAGTTCAGCGCGTGCGCGTGTCCCTGCGAGCCATACCCAATGATGGCAATCGTGCGTCCCTGGAGGCGGGCAAGGTCTGCGTCGTTGTCGTAATACAGTTGTGGCATGATCAGGCGATTCCGTCTGCTTGTGAAAGGGCGAACATGGAGCGCGGCACGGAGGTGCGCGCGGATGCGTCCGTGAAGGACGCGGTAGCAATCGTGGTAGAAGTTGTGGACGTCGACGCGTCGTTCTCAGCGTCGGCGTGGCGCTCTTCGTACACGTCGAGCACTTCGATCAACTTTTCGAGCTGCGCGATGACGGGCGTGATGTTGTCGGACTCGACCACCCAGGTCATCTTGCTCACGCCCTCACGCTCGGTGCGTGACACGGTGAGCGATTCGATGTTCAGCCCACGACGGCGGAACAAACTCACGGCGCGGTTCAACACCCCCGGCCGGTCCTGCACCAATGCGACTAACGTATGTTTCATGACTGCGGTTCTCCTCGGGGGATGAAACGTGGCGATCGGCGCGCGCACGGCGCGCCAGCGATGTGCGGAATTCATGAGTTGCTCGTGCTCAGGTGAGTTGTGCCGCGCGAGCCGGAATACTGGTATCATCGTGGAGCATCATCTCGCCGATGCTCTTCCCCGCCGGTACCATCGGGTACACGTTGACTTCGCGCTCGACACGGAAGTCGATCAAGACTGGCCCGTCGTGCGCGTATGCCGCGTCAATCGCTGGTTGCACGCCGGCGACGTCGCTCACCGTGATCCCGCGAACGCCATACGCCTCAGCGAGCTGCGCGAAGTCGGGGCCGCTGAGCGGAGTGTTCGAATAAACCCGATTCTCGAACAGTTGCTGCCACTGGCGCACCATCCCGAGATACCCGTTGTTGACGATCGCGATCTTGACGTTGCGCACGCCTTCCTGTCGCATCGTCGCCAACTCTTGATTGGTCATCTGGAATCCCCCATCGCCACACACCACCCACACCGTCTCATCAGGGTATGCCAATGCGACGCCGAGTGCGGCGGGGACGGCGAATCCCATCGTTCCGGCACCGCCGCTCGTGATGTGGGTGCGTGGCCGCTCCCAGTCGATTAACTGCGCGGCCCACATCTGGTGCTGCCCCACGTCGGTCACGACGCGATAATTCCCACGCGTATGGAGCGTCGTATTGAGCGCGTGATAGACGTCGTGCGGCATGAGCATCGACGTATCGGGGCGGCGGAGGTACTGTTGCCGGTGTTGATGCCGCTCTTGCAACGTCCGAATCTCCGCCAACCACCCCGAATGCGCCTCCGCACGCTGCTCGGAGGGCCACAACGATAGCAAAGCGCACAACACGTGCCGAGCATCGCCCCAGATCGCGACGTCGGCGGTGACGAGCTTTTGCAACTCCGACCGATCGATGTCGACGTGAATCACACGTGCATGCGGTGCGAAAGTCGACACCTTCCCGGTCACACGATCGTCGAAGCGCGCGCCCAGCGTGAGTAGGACGTCGCACTCCTGTAGCGCGCGATTCGTGTGCACCCAACCGTGCATCCCCGGCATCCCCAAGGAGAGCGGGTGCCGCTCCGGAAACGCGCCGAGTCCATGCAACGTCGTAACGACCGGAATACCACTTCGCTCCGCGAACTGCAACAGCTCGGCGGACGCCCCCGATTGCATTACCCCATTACCCACCATCAACAGCGGCTTCTTGGCATGCCGCAACAACGTCACCGCTCGCCGCACGAGCGAGTCGTCGGCAGAGGCAGTGTGCGTATACCCCGGAAGATCGAGCGCGACATTCCAGTTCGGGATCGCCTTCGCTTGCTGGCAATCCTTCGTGATGTCGACGAGCACCGGCCCGGGACGTCCACTCGTCGCGAGATACAGCGCTTCGTGCATCACGTGCGGGAGCTCGTCGATGTCCTTCACGAGGTAATTATGCTTCGTGATGGGCAGCGTGATCCCCGTGATGTCCGTCTCCTGAAACGCATCCGTCCCGATCAACGCGCTCGACACCTGCCCCGTGATGACGAGGAGCGGCGTCGAATCCATGAACGCGTCGGCGATCGGCGTGACGAGATTCGTCGCACCAGGTCCCGACGTACCGACGCAGACACCGACGCGTCCCGTCGCGCGCGCGTACCCTTCCGCGGCGTGTCCCGCCCCTTGTTCATGCCGGCACAAGACGTGGCGCAACCGATCGCGGTAGCCGAATAAGGCGTGATAGAACGGCATGATCGCGCCGCCCGGGATCCCGAAGAGCGTATCGACGCCACCACGGATCAACGCTTCGCAAATAATTTGTGCGCCCGTGAGCATGTCATCGTGCGGCGGTGTGTTGAGCGACTCAGGCATGGGTCGCGTACTCCGAAGCAGTGTTTGCGAACGGTGCCGGTGCTTCCATGGCGGATGGCACTCGCAACACCGCCCCCGTGCTCGCGTTGGTGACGAGCGCCGTGTATCGTCCGAGCCAGCCGCGCGAGAACTTGGCGGGGTGCGGATGGAATGCGCGCCGTCGCTCCTGGAGCTCGTCGTCGGAGAGCTCCACGTGCATCGTCCGTTGTGGCAAGTCGATCGCGATGACGTCGCCATTACGTAGAAGCCCGATCGTCCCTCCTTCAGCCGCCTCGGGGGCCACGTGCCCGATGCACAAGCCGCGTGATCCTCCCGAGAACCGTCCGTCGGTGATCAACGCCACGTGCGCGCCGAGTGGCATCCCTTTGAGCATACTGGTGAGGGCGAGCATTTCACGCATGCCAGGACCACCGCGCGGTCCTTCATTGCGCACCACGATCACGTCGCCTTCCTGAATTTCGTCGCGACCGAGCGCGGCGTACGCCTCTTCTTCGCATTCGAAGACCCGGGCAGGGCCGCGGAACGTCATTTCGTGTTGATCCACTGCGCCTACTTTGATCACCGCCCCTTCCGTCGCGAGGTTACCGAAGAGCACGCAGAGCGCACCCCGTTCCGAATGTGGGCGATCGATGGGGCGGATGCACGCGTCGTCGTTCGATGTCTCACGCGTTGCGACACCAGCCAGCGATTCGCCAAGCGTCTTCCCGCTCACCGTTGGAACGTCGAGATGCAACGTTCCCGGCTTCTTCGCCAACTCAGCCAGGATCGCCGGCACACCGCCAGCGGCGTGCACGTCTTGCATGTGCCATTGCCGGTTCCCGTCCCACGCCGGCGACACTTTGGCCAAATGTGGGACCCGCGCCGCGACCTCGTTGAATCGCGCGAGCGGATAGTCGACGCCCGCTTCGTTCGCCAACGCCAGCACGTGCAACACCGTGTTCGTCGACCCACCCATCGCCACGTCGAGCGCCACCGCATTATCGATCGCGCGCGGCGTCACGATGTCGAGAAAACGCGTCCCACGTTCGAACAACCGCATCAACATCGTCGCCGCATCGCGAGCGAGCTCCAGCCGTTCCGGCGTAACCGCGGGAGCGCTCCCGTTCATCGGGAGCGCGATCCCGAGCGCTTCGCAGAGACAGTTCATCGAGTTCGCGGTGAACATCCCCGAGCAACTTCCGCAGGTCGGGCACGCATGCGTCTCGATCTCCTCCAACCGCCGCTCGTCGATCACACCGGCCGCGAGTTGCCCCACCCCTTCGAACACGGAGATCAAGTCGAGCGTCTTCCCCGCCGTGTCGCGCCCGGCGAGCATCGGTCCACCGGAGACGAAGATGGTCGGAATGTTGACGCGCGCCGCCCCCATCAACATCCCCGGGACGATCTTGTCGCAGTTAGGGATGCAGATCATCGCGTCGAAGCAGTGTGCGACCGCCATCGTCTCGACACAATCGGCGATGAGCTCGCGCGACGGGAGCGAGTAGTGCATCCCGTCGTGCCCCATCACGATGCCATCGTCGACACCGATCGTATTGAACTCGAACGGAATCCCACCGGCCGCGCGCACTGCCTCTTTCACCACGCGTCCGAACTCCTGCAGATGGACGTGCCCCGGAATGATGTCGACGTACGAGTTGCACACCGCGACGAACGGTTTGTCGAAATCGCGCGCGTCACGAATTTGACCGGTCGCCCGCAAGAGGCTCCGGTGTGGCGCGCGGCCGAACCCCCGCTTCACCATGTCGGAGCGGTGCGGAAGTCGGTCGGACGAAGATGGGTCGGACGAGGACGGTGCTGGCATCAAGGGATTCCGGGTCAAAAAAACGAAAACCCCTCCGCGTCACTCGGAGGGGTCAGGTCCCGAAATCAAAAACCCCTCCGCGATGGGAGGGGCGTCGGTCGATCGTGCTCTGCCGCTGCTACGCCATGCCTCCCCAATTACGAATCGCCCGTACGCTAATAAGCGATACGGGGAGGCTAATAAGGAGGATGGTGGTGGCGCGGCTCATGTTGGACAGAATATCGGGCGCCGTTGCGCGGCTGTCAAGGACCAGTTGGAAGGACCGGGCGGAAGATCGGCGCGAAATCCCTTCTCCCGTCCAGGGGAGAGAGGCACGTGGTGGCGCGCCGTCCCGCACCGTTTTTTAGTGATGTACGTTTAAGACGGCTATACGCCGTACCGTTCCGACAAGACGCGTAAGTGATGCCGCTCGTGTCCCGCCATGATGTACGCGAGTGCGCGCACGGTCACTGGATTGCCGTTGGCGACCCCTTGGCGCGTCCACACTTCAGGATCGAACGAACGAAGCAACGTCAACGTCGCTCGGCGCACAGACGCGAATTCTTCGAGCAGCTCGCTCAAATCCCGTCCGTCAGCGCCGGCAACCGCGACGTAATCATCCTGCTCGAATGCCGACAGCGGCGTCTTGTCACCACGCGCGATCCGAAGCGTGCGATACGCGAAGACACGCTCGGCGTCGCTCAGATGACAGACGATGTCGTTGATGCTCCACTTCCCAGGCTCGTAGCGGAACGTCCCACGCTCTTCGGGAACCTTACTGAGCGCAGCGAGCGTCGAGTCGAGCTGTGTTTCGAGGGTACCGATGATGTCCCCATTGGGGACACGTTCGATGTAGGGGGCATAATATGGGGCGAACTCCGCCGCCCCAGGACGTTCGGTGTAGGTAGGCATGGCGGATGATCAGTCTATCCCTAGCAGGTGTCAAGAGTACCCAAGCGCTGACCCCTGTCAACCGGTTACGGGGTCAGCGCTCGCACCAGCGCCGCCATGTCCGCGTCGGTGTTGTAGAGGTGCGGCGAGACCCGGATCGCGTCCCCTCGGACCGAGATGTGCACGCCGGCGGCATGGAGCCGCGCCGAGACTTCGGCGGGGGAACGGCCGTCGGTGAAGCGGAGGCCGGCGAGGTGCGCACCACGTTTCTCCGCGGGGGCAAGGGTGACACCGACCTCGGCAAGTGGATCGGCCCATGCCGCAAACAGCTGTGCACAGTGGCGCTGAATCGTAGCGGGGTTCCACGCAATCAGTTGTTCGATGGCCGCATGCAACATCGCGACGAGTGTGAAACTGGCGCGTTGTCCCCCGTCGTATCGCCCGGCATAGGGACGATATTCGTCTCGATATTCAGCGAGCTTGGCGAAGTCATCGCTCCCGGCTTGCGATGTCCACACTTGTTCGAGAGGATCGCCGTGGTCGAACCGTGGACCGATGTAGGCGACGCTCAGGCCGTATCCGCCGAGGAGCCATTTGTATCCCGCGACGACGAGGAGATCTGGTCGTACGGCTTGGACGTCGAATGGCATTGCTCCCACCGATTGCGTTCCGTCGATCACCACCGCGGCGCCGAATTCTCGTGCGCGCGCCGCCAAGCGTTCGACGTCGAACCAGGCGCCGTCGGACCAATGGACGTTCGCGAGAACGACGACGGCTGTCGTTGTATCGATGGCGCCGTATACTGCGCCATTCCAATCGTCACACCGTGCCACGGTGCGCAATGTCGCTCCAGCACGTTGCGTCGCACGACGCCATGGAAGAATCGCGCTCGGAAATTCCTCGCCGATGACGACGACGGTCTCCCCTCGGCGGAGTGAAATATTTCTCACCGCGACTTCCATCGCATACGACACCGACGGTACTAGTGCGATCCGGCGCGGGTCCTCGGCGTTGACGAGCCGCGCAAAAGCCCTTCGTACGGCATCTGGCCCCGTAAAGTATGCACTCGGAGGAATCGTGAGCGGATCGCGCTGGCATTCGAGCGCTTGTACTCCGGCTGCTTCGACCGCGTGACACAATGGCGCCATGTACGCGCAATTGAGATAGTGCGTGTTCGCGGGAAGGGAGAACGCATGGCGGTACGATGGCCGTTCTCGAGACACGTCTTTCAGTGATGGCGATAGCGTAGCGTACGGTGCAGACATGGCATGACAGGGTGAGAGTCAGGCAAGACGATGGGGAAAACAAAAAGCGCGGCCTCTCGATTCGAGAGGCCGCGCGTGTGTGCATGGGAGTCGATTCAGCGAATCATCGACGTGCGCCACCACCACCGCCTCTCGAGGAGAGGCGGCGAATAATCGCGATTGGAGCGATGGTGGTGGTGCGGACGATGGAGCGCATGGGCTTGACGTTATGCGTTGTCGCGATGCTTGTCAATAGCGATGTGGGCGATCACGAACGTGACGCAAGATGACGGAACGTGACGCACCGGTGGATTTCCCACGTTGACACGTGACGCGTGCCGAGGGTATGCTCGGCAGAGGAAATTCACCATTCCCTATGGGGATAGCATGTCTGCACCGCGATACCATCACGAGAAAACGTACCCGAAACCGATCACGGCGGAACATTTATATACTATGCCAGAGGATCCGTTCTATGAGCTGTACAGCGGAGTCCTCATGGTTCGGGAGCCCGGCGGATATGTGCACAGCGATGTCGAAGTCACATTAACGAGTCTCTTGAAACCTTATGCCCGTCAGCATAAGCTCGGGAAAATCTTCAGTGGCTCGCTCGGATACGTAATCAGTCGCAACCCCGACACCGTCCTTGCACCGGACGCATCGTTCATACGCCAAGAGCGGCTCCTCTACGGCTCCGCCGCGTTCAAGTTCTTCGAAGGCGCCCCCGATCTCGCCGTCGAAGTGATGTCACCGAGTAATCGGTTCACTTCGATGCAACGCAAAGCCGGACTCTATCTTGCCGCCGGAACGTCCATCGTCTGGATCATCCGACCAAAAGATCAAACGACAGTCGTCATGCGAAAAGACGGGACCATGACCCTCATCCCCGCCGACGGGATGCTCGACGGCGAGGACGTGATCCCAGGATTCTCGTGTTCGCTCGCTTCTCTCTTCGAGTAACGCCTACTCGTCGAAATCGAGCGCCAGATCCAACGCCGGCGGCGAGTGCGTGATCGATCCCACAGAGATCCAATCCACCCCCGTTTCCGCAATCCCACACACCGTCTGCAAATTCACACCACCCGACGCCTCGATCACCGCGCGTCCACTCACCAACTGCACCGCCTCACGCATCTCCTGCAACCGCATGTTGTCGAGCAATATGACATCCACCCCCGCTTTGACCGCCGCGGAGACTTGATCGAGATTCTCACACTCGACTTCGACACGCATCGTATTGGGGGCAATCGCACGCGCACGCGACACCGCGAGCGCGATATTCCCATCCACCGCGGCGAGATGATTGTCTTTGATCAAGACCGCTTGCGCGAGATCGTTCCGGTGATTCAACCCACCACCACAGCGAACTGCGTATTTCTCCAACCGCCGCCACCCGGGCGTCGTCTTACGCGTATCGAGAATCTTCGCCCGCGTCCCACGAATCGCGTTCACGTACTGCGCAGTCAATGTCGCGATCCCCGACAACCGCTGCATGAAGTTCAGCGCGACACGCTCGGCCGTCAACAACCCCCGCGCATTCCCGTTCAGGAACAATACCTTCGCGGCACGCTCCACCGTCGCCCCCTCCTTCACGTCTTCGCGAATCACGACGTTCGGATCGCGCTGCCTGAACGCCTCCATCGCGAACGGCGTTCCACAGATCACCCCTTGCCGCCGCGCCACCAACGCCGCGCGCGACCGGCGATCCGACACCACCGTCGCCAACGTCGTCACGTCGTTGTCGACCGCATCTTCCTGCAACGCCGCGCGCACCAACGCGCGAATTTCATCAGACGATAAAGGAAATACCGGTGTTCCCGACGGAGAAAAGGCTGTCTCCGCCAAGGTCGTCACCGACTTGTTCACGCCATTCTGTCGTGGCGCATTCGGTGGGATCGATTCGTCGCGTGGAGCACTCATTCGCCGGGATCCTCGCTCGTCGTCGGATCAGGCGAAAGCGGCGTATTCCCGCCGATCGACACCATCCGCTCGATCGCTCGGCGCGCACGAGCGGCCACGTCGGCGGGGACGGTGATCCGATGTTGCATCGTTTCGAGCGCGTTCAGCACCGCTGGAAGTTGCGTGACTTTCATGTACGTGCACACCGCCCGATCGTTGGCGGGAATGAATCGCTTGGTCGGATGCGCTTTCCGCAACCGGTGCAAAATTCCCACCTCCGTCGCCACGATGAATTCGTCCGCCTGCGAAATATCCGGACGGTGAATCATCCCTTCCGTCGACAAAATCTGCACTCCCGCCGGATCGACTGCCCCCGCCGAGACCGCTTCGACGACGCTCGTCGCGCATCCGCACTCCGGATGGATCAAGAACTCCGCACCGGGATGCTGCGCACGTTGCAACGCGATGTGTTCGGGATCGATCCCCGCATGCACGTGACATTCCCCCATCCACAGATGCATGTTCGTCCGTCCGCTGATCCGCCGCACGTGCGCGCCGAGGAACATGTCGGGGAGAAAAAGAATTTCCTGATCGGCGGGGATGGCGTTGATCACTTCCACCGCGTTCCCCGACGTGCAGCAATAATCACTCTCCGCTTTCACGTCGGCGGTCGTGTTTACATAGCTCACCACGACAGCGCCAGGATGCTCCGCTTTCCAAGCGCGGAGCTGATCCGCGTCGATCGTCGCGGCGAGCGAGCATCCCGCCGCCATGTCCGGCAGGAGCACCGTTTTCTCAGGCGACAGAATCGCCGCCGTCTCCGCCATGAAATGAACGCCACAGAAGACGATCACTTCGGCGTCGGTGCGCGCCGCTTCGCGGCTCAATCCCAACGAATCGCCGACGAAGTCGGCGATGTCCTGCACTTCCGATCGTTGATAGTTATGAGCGAGGATGACCGCGCGTTTCTTTCGGGCCAGAGTCCGAATGCGGTCAGCCAGATCAGCGTTGTACTCAGCTGTCGAGTCGAATGCGGATGCAGTCATATTTGGACCATCACCACTCGATGTGGCGCTTTTGCCATTTGCGTTTAGTGCGGGGAAAATCGCTCCGGAAATGCCCCCCGCGAGACTCTTTCCGAAGTAGTGCCGCTTCGGCGATGAGCCGAGCAGTTTGGACCATGTTTTCTTCTTCCGTCGCTCCGGCGGGAAGCCGCTTCGCGATCTCCGTCAGAGCGTCCAGGCATTCACGCAAACCGTTGGCCGACCGGTCGATCCCGGCATATTGCCACATGACCCGCCGAACGTCATCGGCCGCAACCTGCGCGGCGCCACGGTCGGCGAGCGGCGGTGCTTTCCACCGCGATTTGGCCGACGACAGTGCCGGCACCCGATCGAGCGGCTCGATCCCGATCATGTCGCGCGCGACCCGTTCCGCGAAGACGAGCCCTTCGAGCAACGAGTTCGAGGCGAGCCGGTTGGCGCCATGAACGCCCGTTCGAGCGACTTCGCCGCAGGCATACAACCGAGGGAGACTCGACCGCCCCGCCAAATCGGTGACGATCCCCCCCATCATATAGTGCGCGGCCGGCGTCACCGGGATCAGCTCCTTCCGCGGATCGATCCCCCGCGCTCGGCAGAGGGCAAAAATCCCTGGGAATCGTTTTTCGAACGATCGTCCGAGTTTTGTGGCATCCAGGTAGACTTTCCGATCACCTTCCTGCTCGCGGAAGATGGCTCGCGCCACGACGTCACGCGGCGCCAGCTCGGCCAACTTGTGGCGTTTGGGCATGAAGCGGACGCCGTCAGCGTTCAAGAGCACGGCCCCTTCCCCACGCACGGCCTCCGAGACGAGCGCGAGCGGATTCTCCGGCGTGTCGATCGCGGTCGGATGGAATTGGACGAACTCCATGTCGGCCAGCTTGATCCCCGCCCGATGCGCGATCGCGAAGCCGTCGCCGGTCGCGACAACGGGGTTGGTGGTGTACCGGTAGACCTGCCCGCATCCACCAGTCGCCAACACCGTGACGTCTGCGATGAACTCGGTCGCCTGCCCGGCGACGGTCGCGCGAACACCGATGCATCTACCGTGATCGATGATGAGGTCGAGAACGCGAGTTTTCTCGGATACCTGAATCCGCGGGCTTTCCTGCACGCGCGCGATCAACGTACGCGCCACCTCGGCGCCCGTCTGATCTCCGTGTGCATGCACGATCCGCCGCCGCGAATGCGCCGCCTCTCGGCCGAGTTTGAACTTGCCGGAGGGATCGAGATCGAAATGCGCCCCGGCGGTGAAGAGCTCACGTACACGCGCGGGGCCCTCGTTCACTAGCACTTCCACCGCACCGGCGTCGCACAGCGCGGCGCCGGCGGCGAGGGTGTCCTTTCGATGCAGCTCGGGGGAATCTCCGGCGCCCAGCGCGGCGGCGATCCCCCCTTGTGCGTACGCGGTCGCGCTATCGAAGAGCGAGCGCTTGGTCAGGACGGTGACGTCACCCGCCGACGAGGCTCGCCACGCCGTGTGTAACCCAGCGACCCCACTCCCCACGACCAGGAACCGGGTACGAATGCGCTGTGGCATGGTGTAAAATAATCCCTCGGCCACCACTCTGGCGGTGGCCGACGCTCGCCAGTGTGATGAGCAGCGTGACGAGCGTGGATTCGGTTGTTGTGAGTGGTGCGGCTACTGTGTCCGGACGACGTACAATCGTCCGCTCGCCAAGGTCGCGGCACTGCCACCACCAGGCGCGAGCACCTTGATCGTCCGTGCGCCACCCGTGGTCTTGCTCGTGATAAAATAGGCCGCCGACGTGGATGGAATCCCGACGGTCATCGTCGTCGTTCCGTCGCCAATCGCGGTGACGGGGAGATACGTGGGCGCAGTGCACATCTGGTCGGCGCACAACGCGCTGATGATGTCGCGGAAGGTATACGTCTTGTAATTGTACTGCGCCGGGAGATTCGGAATCCCCTGGTTGTCGGTATACAGCGTGACGAGCCAATGCGCGAGCACGGTGTCGAGCGGCACGCCAGCATGCGAGACCAAGTTCGTCGTCCCACTATCAGGACCGGCGACGAGTCCGCGCATGAACGCACGCGGATCGTTGTTGGAGAACCAGTCCGCGGAATAGCGGATCATCGCCCACGCCGCGCCGAACGCGGCCAAATCGGCTTCGATGCGATCGTCGGTCACGACGGGCCCAATCGTGTCTGGTCGTGTCAGGAATGACTGCGCGCGGGCGAAGTTCTGGTAGAAGAACGTGTCGAACATGGACGTATCCATGTTGGCCGCCATGTCCACCGTAATCGTTTGCAAGTCGCCGAGTCCCAACTCGGCGCGCCCGACGTTGTCTTCGGCCGTGCAGGAGAGCGCTTCGTCGAGCCATGCCGACTCGAAGGTCGGCGCGTCGTTCACGACGCGGTTGGCGGAATTGATCGCGTGCTGGAACTCGTGCGCCATGGTCGAGCGCGATTGCGAGATCACGAAGCTCGTCGAGAAGACGTTGCCGAACTGTCCCGTGGGATCCGGGGCGAGCATGTAGAAAATTTCGCCCTGATTACTCTCGGCGCAGCTGGCCGTCGGGAAGAAATCTCCCGCGAACGTATATCCGCCGACGAACCCGTACTGTTGCGCGGTATTGGCAGGCGTGAGCTGATTCACCGCTGGGGTGAACAGAATGAAGACGTGTCCATTCTGGTCGAGATCCGTCGGTGTGCCGTAGTATCCCGCTTCTGTGGGATAGATATAGGTGTCGAACTCGGTCGCCAAATTGGTGATGTCGGTCGACGTAAAGCCGCCGGCGGGAGAATTGACGTCGGTGAGGATGACGGCATGCTGTGAGACTGCTTGCACCGTCGCGGTGACGGTGTCGAAGTTGTTGCAGAGATCGCTGCCGGAGCCGGGGACGTTGAACGTGAATTGCTGTCCCACGGTCGGGACGGTGCCGACGGGCACGTTGTCTTTCCGCAGGAGCGGTGACGTCGCGGTCGTACGACGACGCATCAAACGCGGCAGGCGCGCCTTCTCGAATTGCCGCACCCGCGCTTCGAATGTCGCGCCACGCGGTCCGCCGACGCGGGTGTAATGGGGGTGCGCGAAGGGCGATCGAACCGTGGCCACGGCCGGTGCGCGATCGAGCCCGACGTTTGGTGATAGCCCGGGGACTTGGTAATCCCCCGTCACCGTGAATTGCGGAACGCTCCCCGTATCTCCCGCGACGTTCGCCGCGACGACGAGATACGTCGCCGACGAGGCCGAGGCGGGGATGGTCAGTCCGTTCTGTGCTTGCGCGAAGGTCAGGACTCGAACGCCACCGACACTCAGGGTGCCGAGGTTCGCGGGATCTTTCGAGGCGCCGGGGCTGGTGGAGTCGTTGCACCCCAGGGTGGCGACGAGTGCTGCGGGGACGAGAAGGAAATGTGCGCGTGACAGCATGAAATTCCTGGCCATGTGAGACGTACACTCCAGCTTGGCGAAATGTGGGCCTGTCTGGAAGTGGCGCTGCGATTGGCAGGCGGGGGCCAGGGATGTGGGCATGTTGGACAGGTCCTGGTGACGCAGTAGTGACACTGGAGAGGTACCGTTCTTTTCCCACCGTTGACGCGGAATGCGCACCGAGCGTATCCTCGGCAGTTACATGATGTATTCAGGAGGGAATCAGCATGTCGACCGCACAACAACGTCCCCCGTCTGTGACGGCGGATGAGCTCTTCGCCATGTCGTCGAACGAACGATATGAGCTCGTTCGCGGCGTTCTCACCGTGCGCGAGCGCGCCGGGGGGCGTCATGGGCACATTGGGGCGGGGATCGTCGCGCGGCTGTGGTTGCACGTACGCCAACACGATCTCGGATTTGTCTTTACGTCAGCTACTGGTTTTCACGTCGCGCGGGATCCCGATACGGTGCGATGCCCTGATGTGGGATTTGTGCGGAAAGCTCGGCTCCCATTTGGCGTGCCGCAGGGCTATCTCCCGTTCGGTCCCGAGCTCGCCATCGAGATCTTGTCGCCGAGCAATCGGTCGGGGGAGATGAAGGAGCGGTTGGAAGATCTTTTCGGGGCGGGGACGGCCGTCGCGTGGGTCATCGATCCGGCCAAGCGGCGGGCGATGGTGCGCCGAGCGGATGGCACGGCCCGGTTGCTTGGGGAGAATGACGTGTTGGATGGGGAGGAGATTGTCCCCGGGTTTCAAATTCGGGTCGCGGAGCTGTTGGAGGGGTGACGGAGGTGGGAAGACGTGGTCTGATTGTCCTCCCACCCTGATTTTTTCCAGCGATCGCGAACGATTACTTCTTTTTCTCGAGATGTTCCTGGAAGAACTTCTTGAGGGGCGGCGCCATGTTTTCTGGGATGTCCTCGCCCCAGGCGGCTCCGGTGATCACGGGGCCGGTTGGCTTCCCGAGGGAGTCGACGCGGAAGAAGGCTGGGATTCCATCGCTTTTGAAGCCGAGGGAGTCGAGGGTTCCTTTCCAGTCATCGACGTCCACGTGGATCACGGAGGTTCCGGCGAAGGCGTCGATCATGCGGGAATCGCCGAGCGGGCCGAGTGATGCGGCAAGCTTGCGGCACGGGCCGCACCAGGTGGCGCCGAGCTCGACGAACGGGGTGCGGCCCGCCGAAAGTGCCGCGGCTGCCTCGCTTTTGAGGATCGCGGGGAGCGAAGGCCCCGATTTCGGGGTGACGTTGACGATGCGGACAGAATCATCATGTGCCGCCTGGGCGCGCGCACCTACAGGTGCCACAGCGGCGGTAGCGATCAACGAGAGAACGGCGGCGGAACGACAAATCGACATGAATCGAAGGGAAGATGGATGCAACAAGATATGCTAGTGGCGGTCTGGAAGTTCCCCTTTCGCGGGGGCGACACGCGGCCACACGTTGTCCGTCACGTCGCAGTCTGGGATCCGGGCGAAGGGGTCGAGGGTGATCTTCTCGATGCGCCGTCCCAAATCGAGTGCGAGACGAGTCGTCCGCGCGCCACCACGCCAGACGTCGGCCGGATACGTCACGAGTGCATTCACACTGTCGAGCATTCGTCCTCCTTTCGGGAGGTGAATACTCCCACCACGTGGAGCCAGTTGCACTTTCAGAATGATCGGTGCCGGCATTTCGCCATCCTGGCGGATCGTGACGACCGTCAGATTGCCACGCGGTTTCACGCTCTGGATGCTCCCATCGACCGATTCAGTCGTGAACAACCATGCGTACCAGAACCATCCGAGATCCTGATCTAATGCGCGGTTCATGAACATCATGTAGTCCCACGGCGATGGATGTTTGAAACGCCAGGCGCGTGCATAGTCACGCATTGCGCGTATCACCGCCGAATCGCCCACCATGCTCCCGAGCATCGACAACATCATCGGCGCTTTGCCGTACGCTTGGAACGTGTAGAACGGTCCGGCGTAATTGGAATTCCACATCATCGGCGCTTCACGCTCGTCACCAACGGTCGAGCCGTATTGCTGGCCAAGGCTGTCGGCGGTGAGAGAATGATGATCGCGGTCCTGCGCGGAGAAGACATTCATGTACTCGTTGAATCCTTCGTCCATCCACCCGTACCACGTTTCGTTGACGCCGACCATCATCGGCCACCACTGATGCCCGGTCTCGTGATCGGCGGCATTCGACCGCGACATGACGAACATCGGATATTCCATCCCACTCTCTGGGCCGTCCACGAGGGTGAGCTGCGGATACGCGTACGGCATCCAGAGCGCGGAGTAAAACTCTAACGCGTGTCGCGCGTACGATCCCGCCTTGGCGTACCAGGGCGCGCGTTCCGCCATGTATAACATGTTGATGGGGACCGTTCCGGCGCCAGGCACGTGCGCACGCGTCGCATCCCATACGAACCGGTCCGACGTCGCCCATGCAAAATCGGCGACGCTGTCGGCGACGAAGTGCCACACCAACCGACTACCGGCCGCGGTTGCCTTCCCTGGTCCATGATCCTGAACACCGACGATGTGTTGAATGGTCGTGTCCGCGTCGAGGACCTTCGCCAGGCGGTCGCGCACCGTCGGTGTCAACACGTCGGCCGGGTTGCGTAATACCCCCGTTGCGCCGACGAGCCACCCGGCGGGAAGATCGAGCTGCACATCGAAGTGCCCGTAATTGTTATAAAACTCGGCGCCCCCCAAATATGGCTCGCCATCCCATCCGCCTTCGCGCAAATCGTCGTACATCGCGAGTTGCGGGTACCACTGAGCAACTTCGAACAAGGTATCGCTCCACGCTCCCATGCGCATCCCACGATCCTGCGGCGCCACGTGCGGAACGGTAAAATTCCACTCGGCTTCGATCGTCGCCGTTTCATTCGAGGGAATGGGAGTCGGCAAGTACAAGCGCGCCACCGTTTGATCGAGATCGATCGCCGTGATTTGCCGCGGTGCGTTGGGCGCGGGGGGCGCCGTATCGGGATGGAGCGGAACAGCCTTTCCATTCACGACGAGATGCGTCAGTTGCATCCCGTCGGTGATCTCACCCACCTTCTCCGAGCGTGGAACGTTGGCGCCATAGACGTTCTGATACAACCGAAGTACGATGTCCGGCCACGGATTCGGGCTCGTGTTTCGCACGACGATCGTCTCGTGGCCGCTCACGCGTCCCGTGGCGGGGTCGAGGCGTGCACGAATGGTGTACTCAGTGTAAAGTTGCCAGTACCGTGCCCCCGGCCGGCCACTCGAATCGCGCGTTCCCGCCTGATACGCGCGACGAATCATCTTCGTCATCGGAATGGCGCGCCGAATGGCGCGCGGTGGCGGCGAGCTTTGCGCGTGGCTCTGGAGGGCGAGGATCGCAAGTCCGAACACCGTGCCTGCAATGCCACGCGTGGCACGCACCAAATTCTTCGCTCTACTGGACATCCCCATGGCTACTCCTCCACCGTCGTGGCCGTCGGCGGCGCATAGGACCACCACCATTGGGTTGGCAGACGCCGCGGCGTGGGCCAGACACGATCCATCGTCGTTGCGTCGTACAAGTATCCGTCTCGCATCACGTATCGAATTGAAAGCGTATTGTGCAGTTCGTCGAGTGGATTTTTATCCAAAATCTGCAAATCGGCAATTTTCCCCGTCTCGAGCGACCCAATATCGCGATCCAAGCCGAGCGAGCGGGCACTCGTGAGCGTGGCGGCGCGGAGCACCTCGAGCGGTGGCATACCGCCGCTCCCCAGCATCTGCAGTTCCCAATGATGTCCCGGCCCTTCGAACGTTCCGTGCTCGCCGAACCCGATCGACCCACCCGCCGCCACGACGTTCGCCAGACTCGCCGCAACGTGCGGGAAGTCATACGCGGTCGGCGGAAGCCACTCCTCGGAGTTCGAGGTCGTGTATTCCAGGTTCTCCGGCGTCGCGAATCGACGAATCTTGGGATCGTTGTACGGACCGTCGCTCCATATCCAATAATTGTAGTTACCACCGTTGTCCGCAACACCATACTCCGCCATCAACACCGGATCGTAAATCGTCCCCGACGCGGCGATCAGCACCGTGAGATCGCGATAGAGCGGCCACATCGGGAAATTGTGCTCGTGCGCCGGATAGCCGTCGAGCAGCTCGGTGATGTCCATCTTCCAGTCGCCACCACCTTCCGTGGTCGGCGTCAACCCCTGCTCTCCCGCCGCGATGATCATCCATTGCCGTACTTTGCGGTTTCCCGCCACATATTCCTTGATTGTTTGCGTGTCATAGAATTCACTGAACCGGCGCAAGACATCGCGCGTGGCATCGAATGTCGGGAACCGCTCGCGCCATGGCGCGAGTCCATGTCCCGTCCCGAACGCGCGAGGACCGAGCATGTCGCCAACAGCAAGGCGATCGTCATACGTGAGAAAATCGCTCGTCTGCGTCTGCGGATCACGTACCGTCGTCACCCCATAGGCGAGCGACGCGAGCCAGCGCGGATCTTGCGTCTTATGAATGTCATGCGGCGGAGAGTTGTGCGCGTGTACGTCAACGTACCCCGGAAGTATCGTCTTTCCAGTCACGTCGACCACACGCGCGCTGGAAGGAATGACAACGCTTCCCGATCTTCCAACGGCGACGATACGTCCGTCTCGGATCACGAGATCGCCATGCTCGATGATGTCATCGCCACGCATGGTGATCAACCGCGCACCTCGCAACACGATAGTCCCTATCGCACGATCTCGCGGCACGCGCACGGTAATATCGTAGCGCGCCGGCACCGCGCTGTCGCGCCCCGCCAGCGGGTGTGCCCCCGCGACGTCGTACACGAATAGCGTGTGTCCGAGCGCGTAATAACACTTTGTCCCATCCTCCGTCCACGCCGGGAATTCGGCGCCGAAACGGCTGATCTTTCGCACCGGCATCTGAGGCGTCGCGCTCAAGATGTCCACGTGCAGCGAATCGTTCGCTCCGGGCGGCACTGGAAAGAGATACAATTGGTTGACCGCTCGGGTAACGGCATAACTTCCTGTGGGTGCGAGAAGCGTCGTGTCGCCACCGCCACGGAGAACGACGCGCGCATCGCTCCCGTCCCATCGGTAGGCGATCGTCCCATTGCTTGTTGCAAAAGCGACATGATCGGGAAGCGACTTCACGAAGACCGGTTGCATCCCGCCGCCGAAGCTCGTGAGACGATGTTCTTCGCCTCCTTTGGTCGCTTGCATCCAATACCATTCGAGTCCGGGCGACCGAAACGGCCCGCCAATGGATTGAAACTCCCGCCACGCGCCGCGTGCGTAGACGAGCCGCGTCCCGTCGGGTGAATAGGCCAGCTTCGTATACAAATGACGCGTGGTCGTGAGCCGTTCAGGACGCACGCCGCGCCGAGGACGGACGCGATAAATGTCTCCCCCGAGGGTATCGTCGAAGGTGCTGAACGCCAGATACGCGCCGTCGGGAGACCAGGCGGGCGACATCTCGACGATGCCGTGGTTCTGCGTCACACGTCGCGGCGTTCCGTTGGGAAAATCCATGACGTACACCTTGTCGAGCGCGACGAACGCCAGCTGTCGCCCATCGGGCGATAGCCGGGGCTCGCGAATTTGCCGGACGGTAAAGGTGTCCCGGATCGCGTACGAGAACCGATGCATCGGCCCCAGCTCCTGTTCGACCGTCACCCGGAAGGGAATCGGGGTACGCGTGCCGGAGGCGAGATCGATCTTCCAAATTTTTCCGTCCGCCGTCATGACGAGTGATTTGCTATCGGGCGTGAACGCGTAGCCTGGGTATTGTGTCGCTGTTCCGAATCCGATCGCATCACTCGCGTCATGACCGACGTCGCGCGTGAGCCAACGCTCATCGTCCGTCCGCAAGTCACGAATCCGGAGCGCCGTCCGATCATCTTCCCGAACGACGTAGACGAGCCACCGGTTGTCGGGACTCACCGCCGGGCGCATCACGGGACGTAACGGTCGCTCGCGCACGATCGTCGTGGGACGCCCAGTCCTGAAGTCGTACCGGAACAGTTTGTCGTAATGGAACACCATCGAGTCACCCGGCTGATTCTGGCTACTCCCTGGGAAATAGGCGTATCGAGGATCACCGCCGAACGCGATTTGGCTCCGCCCGAGCCCGGGAATCGGGACGCCGCCGCCGCCACGGAGATCGTACCGCTTCCCCCCAGCGATGATCGCCGTACCATCGGGCGTCCAAACCGGCTGCGCGAAAGGTTGTTGATACGAATACGTTCCGTACGCAGTCGCCGTATCGGGGATGTTGATGATGGCGCGGGGGTGACCACCATTCGCGTCGCACACCCAAATGTTATCCGTCCCACTTCGATCGGAAACGAATACTAGCGACTGACCATCGGGCGAATATCGTGGCTGCACGTCCATCGCCAGTCCACCCATGATCCGCGTGGCATCGCCGCCAGTGATCGGAATCGTATATAAATCACCAAGAAGATCGAAGACGATGGTCTTCCCATCGGGCGACACGTCGAGCGACATCCACGTCCCTTCGTCTGTCGTAAACCGAACGAGCCGCGCTGGTGCGAGGGGAAGACGGTACGTCGGATCTGGCGCCTTGGGCTGTGTGATCGGCGACACGGTAAACCCCTGCGCGCTCACGAGAGCGGGACACAGCCAGAGTGCAGCGATCGTCCCGGCGCGTCGAATGAAAGACGTCATAAATGACTTTGATTACTCGGCCGGCATCGCGGCGGTCAGAGGAAGCACGGGATCATGTTCGATCCACCACGGCGTCGGATTGCTATGCTTGTGCGGGGCGATTTCGTCGAGCGACGACGCCTCGTACAGGCGCCCATTTTTCATCACGTATCGCAGCGATGTCGTATTGTGAATGTCGTCGAGAGGATTGCGATCCAGGATTTGCAGGTCGGCGAGCGCCCCTGGCGCGACCACACCCAACTCCGTACTCTGGCCCAGCACTTCGGCGCCCCAGATCGTTCCGGCGCGCAACACCTCGAGGGGAGACATGCCCCCGGCCGTCAGTGACCACAGTTCCCAGTGCACCCCAAGCCCTGGAAGTACGCCGCGGGTCCCGACGGCGACGTGTCCACCCGCGTGAACGAGCCGCGTGGCGTCTTCCGCATATTTTTTGAACGGATAAAAGTCATCTCGCAACCAGCCGGAGCGGTGCAAGGTTTGTTGATCGAGCACGACATGTGGAATGAATCGGGCCAGTTTGGGATCCGCGTGAAGGCCGGGACGCTCCCAGTAGTAATCCGCCGCCGGCGCACCGCCGTCGCCACTCAACAAGGCGGGGACATAGGTGACTCCGCCACGTACGAACGACTGGATCATGTCGTCACCCAACGCCATGATGGGAATGGTATGGAGATATTCTCCCACCCCATCATGCACCGTCATCGCCGCGTGCCGCAACGCACCCACCTCCGCGGGCGCTTTCTCCTTCTGCAACGCCCGAGCGCTACGAGGCCCCGGCCAGTCTCCCGCCTCCACACGCGCCGTCACATCGAGGACTGACGACAATGGCCCGACTTCACGGATCGTCGTCACCCCGTAAGCAAGATTGGCGGCGTATTCCCAGGGTGCTCCATGCGCACCAGACATTGGCTGCGTCGTTGCCCAGAGATCGACGTAGCCAGGGATGATGGTCTTCCCACTCACGTCGACAATGGTTGCTCCCATCGGAACGGTCACTTGGCCGCGCGCACCAACGGCGACGATGCGGTTTCCGTCTACCACAACGTCGCCATCCGGAATGATATCGGCACCACGCTCGGTATCACGTTCGGTATCACGTTCGGCACCGCGCATCGTGACGACTCGCGCGCCACGCAGCACGATGGTCCCATGAGGAACATCCACCGGTATAGTCAATGCAACATCATGGCGGATCGCTGGAACACTTGTCGATGGTTTCCTGGGTTGTCCGCGCAACACGGCGCGTACAGAATCGGCTGCCAATGAATCGGTGCGTGCGACGTCGTACGTGAACACAGACAGATCCGCCGCATACACGATGGATTTCGCGTCTGGCGACCACGCCGCGCTATTCGCTCCCGCCTGCGCGATCTTGATCGGCATGCGCTTGGGGTCGGATGGCGCATTCATCGTGATGACGAGACTCGTATCACCGTCCTCGGGCGCGGAAACGAGAGTGATCCCATCCTTCCCAACCACCAGCACGCGTTCCCCATCGGGTGACATCACGATGTCATCGGCGCCCTCCGCTTTGGCGACACGCCGGGAATCGCTCCCATCCCATCGCATCGAGATCAATCCTTCGGACGGCATCATGACATACACTCGGCTCGTGTCCCGTGTCGTATGCGGACGCCCGGTGAGTGTCGGGGATACCGGCCGATCGTACGCGGCAATCGACGTCGACACGCCTCCACTTGCGGGGATCCAAACGAGCTCCACGCCATTCGTGGATCGTGCGACCGTGGCCTCGCGCACATCCTGAACCGGAGTTCGCAGCGCAAGAATTTTCCGCCCGTCGGAGGAATACGATAGCTGGTCGTATGCGCCGGGCGTTTGGCTCATGCGCTCCACCACGCCACCCGTGGAAGCAACGCGTGAGATCGATCCGTCATCACGCCCCCACGTCGCGAATGCCACATACTTGCCGTCGGGTGACCAGGCGGGAGCGTACTCGTCATCAGTGCCCGTCGTCAACCGTCGGGGAGTTCCCGATGCGGCATCGCGAATCCAGATTTTGCCGAGCGCGACGAAGACGATGTGTGCCCCATCTGGGGACAGACGCACTTCCTTGATCGCTCGTACAGATACGATCGAGTCGGCCACGCGATCCGCAGGCCGTTGCACGATTCCACTCTCCTGACGCACATTCGCCTGAAATGGAATCGCCTGCCGGCGCCCCGTGGCGAGATCGATGCGCCACAGAGCGCCTTGCATCCAAGTAATGAGCGTTTTGTCATCCGGCGTGATGGCAGCACCTGGCAGCGCATCACGCGTGACGTCTGTACTGTTGAGCGGCAATCCTTCTATCGGAAGCCAGCGGCTCGCCCCTGTTGCGAGGTCGACGACGCGGAAGACGCTGCTGTTGCCCTGCGGTTGCGCCACGACCATCGATCGCCGATCCGAGGTAACGACGGCGGCGACGGCATTCGCCGTGATCGTCGTCGTCCGCCCGGTTGCACGATCGTAGACGCGCACCGATTTCTGATCCCACGGTTGTGCGCCCGCACGTTCCGAGAGATACACATATCGTGCGTCTCGGCTAAACACCGCGCGAGCACCAGGACCGAGTCGCGTTCCGCTGCCACCAGTCAACGGATATAACATTATACCGTCGGATTTCGACGCGACGACGCACTCGTTGTCGGGACACCACATGGGGGCGACATACGTCCCTTGCATGAAGAGATGCGGCTGTGATCCGTCCGTATTCACGACCCAAATTCCGTCACTTCCGTCGCGATCGCTGACGAAGACGATCCTTCGCCCATCGGGCGAGAACTTCGGCTGCGCATCGTACGCTGGACCACTCGTAATTCGCGTCGCCGTGCCGCCGGTGACAGGCATCGTGTAAAGATCGCCAAGAAGATCGAAAACGAGTGTATTACCGTCGGGAGAGACGTCGACGGACATCCACGTCCCAGTCGAGACGGAGAAATCCAGCGTACGCGTGCGCCGTGTGGTGTCGACGACACCACTATCCGCAACACGTGCTCTAGAAAAAGAAATCATCGGCGTCTTGGCGTTCGCCGCGGAGAGTACTCCGAAGAACGCGAAGACAGAAATGGTGGCGCACACCAAGCGGTGTGCGCCACGAACGAGAGCTTGCATGAAGGAGTCAGGAAAGTGAAACGGACCGCGCGAAGTAGCTCACTCGTGCGGCGCTACCAACGCAGACGCACACCTGCTTTCGTCTGCCGTCCGAGCGTCGCATTGAGCGGATCGCGCTCGTGCCGGTAGCTATTCGCCAAGTTCTGTACCTGGAGAAGGCCTTCCACGGTCCCCGTGAACCGGTGCGCCGCGTTCACATCGGCGAGTGCATAGCCGGCCGTGTTGGAGAATCGATAGGTGTACCACCCCGAGGACACCGCGGCGCGGTCTCCCTGCAACCGAATCGACGGGTTGAGCAGGAGCGGGTAGAGCGGAGATCCGTCGAAGTCGACCGGGATTTGTCCCAACCCGGTCACGTTCAGCGCCACGGTTGTCGCCGCCCGGCTATACGTGACCCCGAACGCCCACGTATGCTCGGGGACACCGCCGAACGACGCCCCAGGCTGGAGTGCCATGTAGATCGGCGGGAACAGGCTCCGGTATCGCTGCGTCACACCGATCATCCGGCTCTTCGTCCAGGAATACGTCCCATTCGCCGTGATCGGACCAATCGTCGTCGTTCCGCGGAGTTCCCACCCTTGGTTCCGTAGATCCGCGACGTTCAAATTCTGGTCTTGCCCCAAATATCCGTATCCCTGTGCATCGATGCTCGTGTAGTACCAACTCGGCAACGTCAATTGATTGACCGGGAGTAACGACCGGACGCTGTCGACCGGATACACGTCGAGGATGAGGTTGCTCACCGTCTGGTTGTAGTGCGTCACCGTCAATGAGGCGAGACTTCCGAAATACAGCTCCAGTCCCCCTTCACCACCCTGCTGGAGCTCCGGCGTCAGATCCGGGTTTCCGAGCCGGTTGTCATGCGGCCCGAATGCGGCAAGCGTCGGTTGATATGTATCTGCGGCCGGTGCCTTCAGTCCGGTCTCGGGTGGCTTCGTGGCACGCCCATAGCTCCCACGAATTTTGGCGGTCATGATTCCCCACGGCGTCGCGATGTCGCGGGCGAGCGTCGCTCCGTACCGGGGCGCGTAGTTCGGAAGCACATCCGCACCGTAGTTCGGATTCCATTCCGCACGTAATCCATACGTGAGGAAGAGGGCGTCGGCGATCCCCAGTTGCCCTTGAAAGAAGGCCCCGGTGTTGTGCCCCGGTTGCCGCGTGACCGTCGCAAAGTTCAACGGACCGGTAAGCGAAGTGCCCCCCGCTGACGTCGACGTCGCCAGTGACTTCCATCCATCCCCGCCCAACGTCATCGTCAGCTGCGCCTGTGGCGCAATCCCCACGCGCGCCGTGGTCGCGTACCGAATCGACGTCAGCTCCGTCGTTCCTTGGGTCAACGACAACGTCGAGTCACCAACGTATTGATAAATGATTCCTGTCCCACGCGAGTCGACGTTGGAAACGTCATTGCCGAGCACCAACTCGTGCGACCACCAAGAGAAGGGGGCATATCCGACCGTGAGTCCCAGTGTTCTCGCGTTGGACGACGCTTCCGTCGGGCGGGAAAGTGATTGTCCACCAGTCGAGGTATAGTATCCATCTTGTGCGTACTCGGCATACGTTTGCGCGCTATTGCCGTGCTGCTGATTGGCGACCATGCTGAGTCTTCCCGACAGATCCGTCGAGACCGGGCCAGCCTGAAACCGCCCGCCGACAACGCCGCCCAACGTGCGTTGCTGGATCGCCGGCGACCAATGGCCGATGTACTGCCACGACGTTCCCGCATTGTACGACCAACGCCCCTCGACACCACTCACCTGCGCCGAATAATCGTGTTGAGGGGCGATCGCCGTTCCGAAGTTGTTCTGTAACGTTCCACTCAGGAGCGCGAGCGTCACCTGCGGACGGTTCGTCGCGCCGCGCTTGGTGAAGATTTGCATGACGCCGTTGATGGCGTTCGAGCCATAAATCGTCGAGGCTTGCGGTCCGGTCAAAATCTCGATCCGCTCGATGCTCTTGGGGTCGATCTGGCTCAGATATCTTGCATCGGCCAACTCCACACCATCCACGTACGTTTTGATCGGATTCGTTCCGAAATTGTTGCTATTGTCGAATCGGAGATTCGACGCGCCACGAGAATACATCACCGTGGCATTCAGCGGATTGTTCGAGCCGGAGTTTTGCACGAACAATCCGGGAACGTCCCCACGAAAGAGCTGGTCGATGTGAGTGATCCCCCGTTCCTCCAACTCCTTCGCCGTGATCACCGTCATGGCGTTGGGAACCGCGCGCTGCTCCGTCGGGACGACAGTCCCCGTCACGACCACCTGGTCCAATGTCGTCGTCCGCGTATCGAGCGCGAAAGTGAGGACTGTTTCCTCACCCTCCGTGACGGTGATCTTCTTCACTTGCTTCCCACGTCCGATCATACGCGCCGTCAACCGGTGCGCACCAGCCGCGACGTGTGAAAATCGAAAGGTACCGTCGCCGCCGGTCACCACACCACGTTGCGCGTCGTCGATCAAAACAGACACACCAGCCAACGGCTGCCCTGTTTTAGCATCCGTTACCGTCCCCGTCACCCGCCCATCGGCCGCCACCGGCGTTCCACGTCGCAGTGAGACGTACCCGGTCTGATGAATCGTGGCGACGAACCCGGTGCCACGTAACACCGCCTGAAACGCCGAGTCCGGCCGAACCGCGCGCAACTCGAGCGTCACCACTTTCTGCGTCGGCAGGACAGTCGCATCGTACATCGGCGTCAACCCTGCCTCGCGCGCGACCGTCTGCAACGCGTCGAGCAGCGGCGTATGATCGAAATGGAGCGTGAGCTGCCTGGTGCCGTCGCGCCAAAGCGCCTCGTTGGCAGCGACAGTTTGTGCGTCGATCTGCCCGGCAGGCATCACACCATTCAACATCAGACTGCTGGCGGCAACAACGCCAACCAGGGAGAGCCGCACCGACAAACGCGCCGCACCGTTCCTCATCGTCGCTACTGGTTGAATCGCTCGGACTCGCTTATCGCCCATATCCTACCTCCGAAGTATCGTGGGAACGAGATTTTTCCGGTGCCCGGCGTCCAGGCACGATCGTGATCGAGCGCCCTGTCCGCACCGCGTGCGCGTCGAGCGTTTCGAGCAATGGGTCGAGCACTCCTTGCAACGAATGCTCGGTCACCGAAACTTTGGTGGTCATGAGATGCTGCGCCAACACAGAATCACCGATCGTCACGTCGACGTCATACGCTCGGCTCAACTCACGAGCCACGTCACGCAACGGTGCGTTGTGAAAGACGAGTGCCCCAGTTCGCAACGCGGTGACGTCGTCGAGCGCCACGTGTGGAAGCACCTCGACGTCGCCGGAGTCGCGGACGACGCTCATCATCCCCGCGGCCAACACAACGTCGTGCGTTCGTCCCGCGCGAGCCGCATGAGCCGCACCAATCGCATGAACCGCGACCTTCCCATCGGCGACCACAATCCGGACCGTCGAATCGGTGGCATCCCCTCGCGCGAGGAACGTCGTCCCGAGCACGCGGGCAACGGTATGACCAATCTGCACCGTGAACGGATGGGCATCTCCGTTCGACGTACGGGGAATCGTAAATAGCACTTCGCCATTCACCGCGACGACGGGATGACCATCCGTCGAGGTCACGGCGACCTGTGTCATCGGACCGAGCACCATCGTTTCCCCATGCGCCATCCGCACGGTTGCTCGCTGTCCGGCATGGGTGGCATATCGCAGTACCGAGGAAGGATTTTCCGATGGCGGCGCGGTCAGAAGACTCATGCTCACGACGAGTGCGACGACCGCGAATGCGGCGCCGGTCGACAGCGCGAAGGCGCGCCACGGCCATCCACGGCCGCGCACATGCACCCGCGACGTAGTCGTCTTTGGCTTCCCCACGGACGCGACTTCGGCGGCCGTCACTTTCGCGCGAAGACGTTCTAATGACGCCGTCGCACGTGCCCAGTAGTCGCCGTCATCCGGAGACGTGGCGAGCAGGGCGCGCCGAATCCGGTCGAGATCAGAATCATCCGTCATGCCTTAGTGTTGCACGACGTGGCGATTCCGGACCCTCCTCGTTCAAAAATTTTTCTCTGTCGTAGGGACGCGCCCTGGTTGTATACTCGATGTATGGCTTTCCCCCTTTCCGCCTTGTGGTATGCGCTCGCCGACTCCGCCCCTGAGAACAGCCGCCCGGAAAGAACGCGGAGTGGTCCCCAGACTGCGACGCCGTCGTCCGCCACGCTGTCCCGCCAGAACGACCGTTCAGACGAAGAGCTCGTCGAGCGCATTCGCACGGGAGATCGCGACGCATTCGAAGCGCTGTATCTACGGCTTTATCCAACGATCTTCAGATTCGCCGTTCGCGGCGCGACATCCGTTGATCACGCGGACGACATCGTCCAAGACGTCTTTGTCGACCTGTGGATGCGCCGAACGACGTTGGTGGTGCAAACGAGCATCGTCGCCTACGTCATGGGCGCCATCCGGAACGCACTACGCCACCGAATGCGTCACGCCGCGATCGCCGGACGTGTGCATGATATCTGGCACACACTCGGCGCCAGCCCCGCGCTCAGCCGACCCATTCCGTGGCCAGACGAAGATGCCGAACATGCAGAGATTCAGCAGCGACTCGCAAATGCAATCGCGGCGCTCCCACCACGACAGCGACTCGCGATGCTGTTGCATTGGCAAGATGGACTAACGAGCGGCGAAATCGCGGATGTCATGGAAGTATCCGACCGCGTCGCACGGAAGTTTTTATCGAAAGGACTGGAGACGCTGCGACGGGTCCTACGGAGTTACTAGACGCTCGGGCAAAACATCCTGGCACCCTACCAAAAACCCAAGCGTTTAGGTATATTTCTTGGGGGCCGTCGTACTATGCCTACACGGATTTGTCGTTAAGATCTTTCTTCCCACAAGAGAACATGGTCCTCTACACGTCCATGTGTTCAAACACGGTGGCGAAGTCGTTGTATGGTTACGGAATGATGGTGTAGAAGTTCGCGAAGCGATAGGAATGAGCCGAGCAAATGAGCGAGCCGCACGTGCACTCGTCGAAGAGCACGCGGAGATGTTGCGAGAAAAATGGAGGGAATATCATGGCTAAGCGAAAGATGACGGCGGCGGAGATCGATGCGGAACTCGACCTGGCACGAAAGCGCACGCAGCGCGCACGCGCCTCGGGACACCGCATCGCCACCGCGACGTACAACGCGAGAGCCCACCATGTACTGCTCACGCTCACCTCTGGTGTGACCGTTGGTATTCCCATCGCCAGAATTCCGCACCTTGCAGATGCGACGTCGGCACAACTCAAACGCGTCACGGTGACTCCGACGGGAAGTGGCGTCTCATGGGACGAGTTGGATGTCGACCTCACGATCGAGGGACTGTTAGTCGACGCGCTCGGGCCGAGTTCGTTTGCGCGAGCGTTGGGAAGGGTTGGCGGGAAGACGACGAGCACTGCCAAAGCCGCCGCAGCTCGTGAAAACGGCAGAAAGGGAGGACGCCCCAAAAAGCACGCCGCGTAAGTAGGCCGCGTAGGCGCGCGGCGTACGCCCCCAACGCCCCGCCCCCGCCACCCGTACGCATCCAGAGCCCCCTCGCCCCACCATTACCTTTCTCGGATGCATCGTAGCCCGCTGCTCGCCAAACTCTCGGCACTCATTATTACGGCCTTCGTCGACATGGTCGGGATCCTCATGGTCATCCCGCTCATGCCGTTTTACGCCCGGCACCTCGGCGCCAGCGCCCTGATGATCGGCGTCCTCGTCTCCTCATTCACCGCCGCGCAGCTGCTCAGTGCCCCCGCTTGGGGCCGCGTGTCCGATCGCTACGGCCGCCGTCCCGCTCTGTTGATCGGGCTCGGGGCGTCCGCGGTCGCCTACGTCGTCTTCGCGTACGCGGACTCGTTCTGGCTGCTGCTCCTCTCCCGGATCGTCCAGGGCGCCGGCGGCGGAACGACTGGAGTCGTCCAAGCCTACGTCGCCGATTCGGTCGAACCCCAGGAACGCGCCAAAGCGCTCGGCTGGCTCTCCGCCGCCACCAACCTCGGCGTCGCCCTCGGCCCGGTCATCGGCTCGCGCGCGATTCATCACTTTGGGCAACATGGACCAGGGCTCATCGCGGCGTGCCTCTGCGTCATCAACATGATCTTCGCGTGGCGCTTCCTCTCCGAATCGCGCGACATGATCGAAGCCAAGCAAATCACCCGGAAATCGGGCGCCTCGTTCGAGGCGATCATGCACGTCATCACGCATACGCGCGAAGCGGCGCCACGACTCATTTTGATCTACGCGATCAGTATCGGGGCTTTCCAAGGGGTGACCGCCATGCTCTCCCTGTTCCTCGCCGACAAATTCGGCGTCGGGACGGATGACATCTGGATCATCTTCACGTACATCGGCGCCATCTCCGTCATCACGCGCGCAGGGATCCTCGGGAAAGCAGTCGACACCTACGGCGAAGTTGCGCTGTCACGGATCGGAATGGTCCTGCTCACGCTCGGACTGGCGCTGTTCCCCTTCATGCCGAACTATCCGACGCTCGCCTTCGCCGTTGCGCTCATGCCACTCGGCACGGCGTTTACGTTCCCGTGCGTGACGTCGCTCCTGTCGCGCGTGATCCATAGCAGCGAGCGCGGACTGTACATGGGCGTGCAGCAAACGTTCGGGGGAATCTCGCGCGTCGTCGTCCCACTCTGGGCTGGCTTCGCCTATCAACGCTTTGGACATGGCGTCCCCTTCTGGACGTCCGCCATCATGGTCGTCGGCGTCATGGCGCTTGGACTGGGCATCGACGACCCGCGCAAACAACAGCCGACCACGACGACCGTCGCCGCCTGACCGCGATCACCGTCTAGAATCACAGAGGGGTCACCGCGCACACACGCAGTGCCCCCTCTGTGCTGATGCCTCTGTACTGATCCCTCAGTGCTTCGGCGGAAGATCCTTCAGCTTCGTCCGCGTCCAAATCACGACGAGCCCACACCCCGAATTCCGCCCCGTCTCGAACTCCGCCGGAATGTCGATCGGCTGATAGAATTCGATCGCCGCCACATCCCGCGGATTCACCACTTCGTCGATCGACAACTTGTTGTCCGGATCGACCGTGTTCCGATCGACCAAGTAGTTCACGCACCCATTCCCACGCGACGTCGTGACGGACAATCCCGTCCCCGACCCGAGGACGCGCAACCCCGCGAGCCGGCGCAATAAATCCGACGTATACGCCGCCTGCGCCTTGTCGATATCGTCTTCCGTGAGATAGTGCCCCTGCCCGCGCTTCCTGCGCCGCTCGAAGCCAACGCGTTGCAGCTCGTCGGTGATCTTCGCTTTCACCTCGACCGGCTCGAGCTGCGGATGATATTCCGTGAGCCGGAACGCCATCGTATTCGGGCCATTCATCGTGATGTCCAACGGACGCTCCATGGGCGAGAATCCAACGCGCCGCACCAGAATCGCCTGCGTCCCAAGCGGAACACCCGTCAGCGTGAACGTCCCGTCCAACGCCGTTTTCGCGGTCGATGCCCCTCCTTGCACCGTCACGAACGCGCCCGCGAGCGGCACGCCACCATTGTTCGTGACGATCCCCGTCACTCGCGCCGGTCCATGCCGGAGCGCCGGCACACGAATCGTCATCGAGTCGCGCACCATCGAATCGTCCGGCGGTGGCAACAACAACGACCGCACTAACAACGGTTGATCGCTCCCCTCGATCCGAACCTCCGCCGTCTGCGCACGTCCGCGAATCGCCTGAATCGATCCCGCAAAGTTGTTCGGCAGTCCGCACAACCGATACGTTCCGTCCGACGCCACAATAGTCTTTCGGACATTCGGGACGCTGTGTATCCCCGTCTCGACGCTCGCCTCCGTCTCCACCCACGCCGCCGACACTTCAGCACCTGCCGCCGGCGCCCCCGTCACCGCGTCGAACACTTGTCCGACCATCACGACGGGTCCGAGCTTCCGCTTCAGTGGCGCACATAAGGTAGTCGACAGCGTCATCGCCGACGGCACCGACATCAACGTGGTTTGCAGCCCGCCCGCCGTCACGACGATCGTGTCGGAGATGACGCGAATCCCGAGCGAATCGAGCAAAGGATGGAGCACTTCGAGGGTGTACTTCCCCGGAGGCAACGAATCGATCCGGAACGCTCCGGAGGCCGTCGTCATGGCGCTCCGCTTCGGCAGCTGGGTGACGGCGATAGTCGCCTCGGTCAACGGCACGCCCCCCGACAACGAATCTTCGACCGTCCCAAAGATCGATCCGAGGGTGCTCCCAGCCGCCTTCGCCGGCGGCGACGCCTTGGTCGATCCCGTGGCTTGCGCATGCGCCGCGATGCTCGGAGCGAACGCGATCATACCGGCCACGGCCAGCATGATCCCGGAGCGAGCAACGGAGCCTACAGACGATGCGGAACCTACCAGACGAAGCGCCATGGGATCTCGTGAGAGGTTGGTCCGTATATTACACCCTATGAAGACGCAGAATTCCACCCAGGACGTCGTCTTTCTCTCGGCTGTCCGGACCCCGTTTGGCACCTTCGGCGGATCGCTCAAAGACATTCCCGCCATCGATCTGACCGTTTTCGCGGCATCAGAAGCACTCAAACGCGCCAATATTGCGCCATCTGATGTCCAACAATCGATTTTCGGTAACGTGCTCTATACGACGAACGATTCGCTCTACTTCGCGCGTCACGTCGCCCTCAAAGCCGGATGCCCCACCGAAGCCCCTGCGCTCACGGTGAACCGCCTCTGCGGCTCGGGATTCCAAGCAGTGGTGAGCGGTGCCCAGGAAATCATTCTTGGCGAAAGCGAACTCTGTCTGGTCGGCGGCGCCGACTCGATGTCGCAAGCCCCGCACGCGGTCCGCGGTATTCGCTGGGGCGTCCCACTCGGGAAGAATCCACCGCTGGAAGACACGCTGACGGAAGGACTGAAAGATTCGTTCGTCGGAATGGGGATGGGCGAGACAGCGGAAAAGCTCGCCGCCCAATACCACATCGACCGCGCCCAGTCGGACGAGTTTGCACTCCGATCGCAGACGCTGGCCCGCGACGCGTGGGCCGCTGGGGTGTATGCGGACGAGGTGATGGCGATCCCCGTCAAGAATCCCAAAACGCGCCAAGTCGAAGACTTCGCCCACGACGAGCACATGCGTCCCAACTCGACGGCGGAAGGGCTCGCCAAGCTCCGCCCTGCCTTTTCGGAACAAGGGATCGTAACGGCTGGGAGCGCCTCCGGGATCGGCGACGGCGCCGCCGCGCTGGTCATCGCGAGCGCGACGTACGCCGAGCAACGTGGACTCCGTCCATTGGGGCGATTGGTCTCCTGGGGGCTCGCCGGCGTCGATCCGTCGATCATGGGATTCGGCCCAGTCCCCGCATCGCGCGCCGCGCTCCAGAAAGCGGGACTCTCGATGCGCGACATGGATCTCATCGAAGTGAATGAAGCCTTCGCGCCACAAGTGTGCGCGGTTGAGCGCGAGCTCGGGATCGCACGCGACCGGCTCAACGTGCACGGCGGCGCCATCGCGCTCAGCCATCCACTCGCGGCGTCGGGCGCGCGGATCACGACCCATCTTCTTCATGCCCTCCGCGCCGGCAGCAAACGCTACGGGCTCGGGACAGCCTGCATCGGCGGCGGCCAGGGGATCGCGGTCATCATCGAGTCACTCGCCGCGTAGAGCGCGGTAAGCACGGGTCAGTACGCGGACCACATATATCACCATTCATGCGCTTCTCTCACCAGCGTTTTTTCTCCTTCGTTGCGATGACGACATGCGCGGCGGCCACGATCGCCACCGCGCATCCCGCCATCGCGCAATCGACGCAACCCACCCCGAAGACGACCACAGCGACGCCTGAAAGCCGCACCATCGCGTGGCCGATCAAGACGCGCGAGCAGGTCGATCTCTGGTTACATGGATACGCGCTCATCACGCAGGACTCCGCGGCGGTCCCGTTTTTCGCCAAAGGATATACACAAGCGCTCACCATCCTCAAGAATCGCGCGAACGTCTACACCCAGCTCGACGCCAACGTCGAACGGCTGCAGACGATGCTGCGTGGCAATCGCGCGCTCGTCAACGCGCAGTTCGTCCCGCTCTATTTCTCGTCGGTCGACGCCATGCATACGACGATCGATCACTTCATCGCCGCGAACGGAAATCCCAAAGGGGCCAAGACACGTGAAGAGTTGGAAGGATTTGCCGTCCTCGCCAATTACTTCGGGACGAGCGCGGACCGCGCCTTCCTCTCCCTCTTCGCGTCCGCGCTTTGGGACGAAAGCACCAAGTTCTACCATAGTTACTGGGTCCAGCAGCAACGCGAGCGCGGCCCGGTCATCGATTCCGTGCAAGCGCTCTGGCAGCAGACCGTTCGTCCACGCATTCAGCGCTTCCTGAACAACAGCCAACAGCGCAACGGCGACATCATTCTCTCGCTGCCATTGGGTGGCGAGGGCCGCACCATCAGTGCGACCGGGAACACGCGCACGACCATCGCCGTCACATTCCCCGACAAGCCCGCCAACGCCATCGAAGCAATCTACGTCATGATGCACGAAATGATGAACCCGATCGTCGCCGGCGCGGTGAATGACAACACCACTCCCGCGGAACAACGCAATGGCGTCGCCGAACAGATTGCGGGGAAGGCGACGGTGATTGGCGGACTCATGGCGATGACGAAGATGTTGCCGGAATATTCCGACGGATACGCGAGCTTCTACCTGCGCGCGATGGGACGCACGCCGGGGGCGCATCCGCATGATGAGTTGACCGCGCTCGTGCAACTTCCCACCGCGATCCGCGACGCGATCACGCGCCAGCTCGATACCGTGCAGGAAGGAATCTGAGTCGCCATCTGTCTTGAATTTTTTGTTCTGAATCTCGTGCCGAACGATCCTCACCCCGCCAAGCAGTCTTCGACTGAGCTTTCCGCCGCCGGCCCCACGCTTGGCCGCGCCGCGGTCGAGCGCGTCTTGGCGCGCGCGGCGGAGCTGCACAACGCGACGGATGGGAGTGGCGATCCCGCGCAAGAAGTCAGTGAAGCACAACTGCTCGAAATCGGTCGCGAGGTCGGATTGTCCGCGACGAGTGTCAAGCAAGCGCTCGCCGAGGAACGGACGCGCGTCGGTGTCGACGCCGATACGGGCGCGGGGTGGGTCACACGCATTGCGGGCCCGCGCACGCTGTCGGCCACACGTATGGTCACCGGAACGCCGGCAGCCATTTTGTCGGCGCTCGATACATGGATGCAGCGCGAAGAAGGATTGCAGGTGCAACGCCGCTTTTCCGATCGCGTCGTCTGGGAAGCGCGGAGCGATTGGTTCAACACCTTGCGTCGCAATCTTCGCATCGGTGGCCGAGAATATCAACTGGGCCGCGCGCAATGTGTCGGTGCGACCGTCATCGCTGTCGACGAGCAACGTGTGTTGGTCCGGCTCGACGCCGACATCACGCCACATCGTACGATGCGACTTCGGTTGGGGGCAACCGCGGGTGCGGGAAGTGTGCTCTTGGCCGGTTCTGCCGTGCCTCTCCTCGTTGCTGCAAACGCTGCGCTCTTCGCCGTGGGAGTTGTGGCCATCATTCCCCTCGGATTGGGTGGTGTCGCCGGCTACGCCGCGCTTCGCCAACATCAACATTTCGCGACTCGCACATTGCTGGCCCTCGAGCAAGCACTCGACCGGCTCGAATTTTCCGACACCCGCGCGCCGTCGACACTTCTTGACGTCGTCGCGGCGATTCGCCCACTGGTCCGTTAGTTCACCATACCGCGCAATGCGTGAACGGCGCATCGCGCGATCAATCACTTTCGTCCCGGACGCACCATGAGCACGATCACGACAGTCGGCATTCTCGGAGGGGGATTGATGGGCGCCGGAATCGCGCAAGCGTGCGCACAGTCGGGCTATCGCACGATCGTCCGCGAAGTGAACGACACCTCGTGCGACAAAGCGCGCGCCGCGATCGAGAAGTCGTTCGACAAAGCCATCGAACGCGGCAAAGCGACCGTCGATGCCAAGGCGGACGCGCTCGCGCATCTGGAATTCACCACCGACATCGGTGCGCTCGCCAACGCCGGGATCATCATCGAAGCGGTCGTCGAATCGCTCGACGTCAAGCGGCAATTGTTCGCCGAGCTCGACGCGAGGTGTCCCGCGGAAACGATCTTCGCGTCGAACACGTCCAGCTTGACCATCACCGAGATCGCGGCGGCGACCAAGCGGGCGGATCGATTCGTCGGACTGCACTTTTTCAACCCCGTCCCCGTCATGACGCTCGTCGAAGTCGTTCGCGCCCTTCGGACGAGCGATGCAACGGTCGATCGCGCCGTCGCGTTCGCGAAGTCGTTAGGGAAGGAGCCGATTCTCGCCAAAGATAACTCCGGCTTCGTCGTGAATTTGCTCCTCGTGCCGTACATGATCGACGCCATTCGCGCGCTCGAATCCGGCATCGCGTCCATCGCCGACATCGACACCGGAATGCGCTTGGGCGCTGGTCATCCGATGGGCCCATTCACCTTGCTCGACTTCGTCGGGCTCGACACCGTGTACAAGATCGCCGAGATCATGTTTACGGAGTATCGGGAGGCGCGGTATGCGCCGCCGCCGTTGCTCAAGCGGATGGTGTTGGCCGGATGGTACGGAAAGAAGTCCGGGATGGGTTTTTACAATTACGCCGTCACGCCACCCGTCCCCAATGATCTCGGGATTTAACGGACAATACCGCGACGACGACGTCGCGCGCGCCGTCTATTCGGAATCCGCGGGAATCGCGCGCATTACCCCGAAAGCGGTCGCGGTCCCTGCGGACGTTGCAGACGTGCAGACACTCGTGCGGTGGGCCAAGCGTACGCACACACCGCTCATTCCGCGCGGCTCCGGGAGTAGCATGGGGAACGGTGCGATTGGTGATGGCGTCATCGTCGATCTGAGTCGTCTCTCACACATTGGCGACGTCGATCGCGAACGTCGCGCCATCACCGTCGGTCCGGGCGCACTGCGCGGCGACGTCGATGCTGTAGCTCGACAACACGGACTCCACTTTCCGCCCGATCCATCGAGTGGAAAGTTCTGCACGATCGGCGGCATGATCTCCACCAGCGCCGCGGGTTCGCACACGCTCAAATACGGTCCGATCCGGCACTGGGTCGATGCGCTCGACTGTGTCTTCGATGATGGGACACTCGTCACCATCACGCGCGGAACACTGTGGCAGACGCTGTGCTCAAACGCCGCCGCCATCGCGCGGCTGGAAACGGCGGAGCGCACGTTGCACGATCTGTTGGCGAACAAGCAGCTCGGACTGTCGTCGATCACCCATCCTGGCGTCCGAAAAGATTCGTCCGGCTACGCGCTCGCCGCCTTTCGCGACAGCGGCGAGTTGATCGACCTCATCACCGGAAGCGAAGGGACGCTCGTCCTCATCGTCGGCGCCACACTCCGCCTCGCTCCAGTCCCCGCCGCCACCAGCTCCCTCCTCGGAGCCTTCCCCACCCTCGAGTCCGCCGTGATCGCGGCGACGCACGCGCGCGACGCCGGCGCCGCCGCGTGCGAGCTTCTCGATCGTACGTTCCTCGACGTCGCCGCACGTGGCGCCCCGCTACCACACGTCCCAGAAGGAACAGAAGCCGTCCTCCTCGCCGAAGTCGAGGGTGACTCGGCGAACGATGCGGCACAGCAAGCTGAATCGCTCCAACAGGCCTTCACGAACGATGGTGCGACTTCGGTCACCCTCGCGGCCACCGTCGAAGCGGAAGACGAGCTCTGGGAGCTACGCCACGCCGTGAGCCCCATCCTCGCCACACTCGGCGCTTCGATGACGTCCATGCAATTCATCGAAGATGGCGCCGTCCCGCCAGACCGGCTTCCGGACTACGTGCGCGGGATTCGTGGCATTCTCGACGCCCACGGCGTCCCGGGGGTGATCTTCGGTCACGCCGGCGACTCGCACGTCCACGTCAATCCGCTCATCGACGTCGGCCGCGAGAACTGGCGCGCCACCGTGCGCGCCATTCTCGACGAAGTCGTCGCCCTCACGGCGTCACTCGGAGGGACGTTGACCGGCGAGCATGGCGACGGGCGACTGCGGACGCCGCTCTTGTCGAAGGTGTGGAGCGCCGCCGCCCGCACGCAGTTCGAGGTGATCAAAGGGGCCTTCGACCCCGACTCCATCTTCAATCCCGGCGTGAAGGTCCCCCTCCCGAATCAGAGCGCGCTCGGCGAGATCAAATACGATCCCGCGCTCCTTCCCCTCCCCGCCCCCGCGGCCCAGGCGCTCAGCCGAGTGGCCAAGGAGCGGGCGTACAATTGTTTTCGGCTCGACTTGATCGACCACGTAGACCACCCTTCCCCGCCCTCATAACTTTCGCGGACCGGTTCGCCGACCTTTTTCCGTTCCCATGCCGACCTTCTTTACCGAACCCAAGATCACCCTCCTCGCCCGCCCGCAGTTCCTCGAGCCAGCGGACCTCCCCGTCAACTGGATCGGTGACAGCACCGACGGCGAACGGCTCGCCGAATTCGCCGGACGGCTCTGCTACATGAGCCAGCACAACCCGGCCAAACGGACGACCCGGGAGTATCTGGAGAACATCAAGAAGCAGGGGCATGGGAGCGTGTTGGAGCATGCGGTGTACGCCGTGCTCCTCGAAGGGGTGAGCCGGTCGCTGACCCACGAGCTCGTTCGGCACCGGGCCGGAATGTCCTATTCCCAGCTCAGCCAACGCTACGTCGATGAATCCGAGGCGAACTTCGTGGTTCCCCCTGCGATCATCGGCGATGAGACGCTCCGTGCGGTCTGGCAAACCCAGATCGAACAGGCGCAGGCAACCTACGTTTCGCTCGTCGAGCAGCTCATGGAGCGCTACGCCTGGGTCGCCGACAAGGTCCACCGCCGGAAGATGGCTCGAGAAGCCGCCCGCGGCGTCCTCCCGAATTCCACAGAAACCAAGATCGTCGTCACTGGTAACGCCCGCGCCTGGCGGACATTGCTGGAATTACGGACGGGAGAAGGAGCCGAGCTGGAGATTCGGCGCTGCGCCGTGGCGGTACTGCAGCTGTTGATGGCGGAGGCGCCCGCCTTCTTCGCCGACTTCGAGATTTATACGGCCGAGGACCGGAATCCGGCGGCCCGGTTGGTCTACCACAAGGTCTGAGTCGCGGGACGAAACGGTACAAACGCAACGCGGGGCCACGTCGATCGACGCGGCCCCGCATTTTTTTCGCCCTACACTGACGACTTAGAGTTCGTAGTCACCTTCTCCATTGTACACCAGTCCGTCCGCTTCGCGGAATCGATCGAGCAACCCACTACCATCAGTCAGCCGCCCTTCTTCCGAGCCGTGCTCGGCACTACTCCGCTCGAACCACGCAAGCCGTCGCGTGGCGTCCGGCACCGGTGCGCTTTTCCCGTCGAGTGCGGGCCGCGCTCCGAAGTCCATCTCCCCCTCCTCTCTCCGACCGAGTGATACGCACCAGAGGTGCGTAGTGGTGAGTACACTGGCGCTTATAGACAAGTTTCGAGCCATCTCGAAAAATGTTAATAGCGGTGCGCGCATTTTCGTGCGTCATCACACGATCGTGACTGAAACGCGGCACAACTATCTCCGAGACGCTCGATCTCGCACACGCGCAACAGCGATCGCCGCGCGAAAAAACGTGTTGGATCGACACCACACATGTGTCGCCGAGGACGCGGCACCTGGAGGAAGTGGGAGGAATCTGGGGGAACCCGCGGAAAAAAATCCGCGGACACTGTGCGAACCTTCGCGGCGCCCCTGCTACCGGATCGAGTCCGGATCGATCCCGCGCGTCGCGAAGATCCGGGCGATCGCCTCGGCGATCTTATTGTTCGGAGTGCTTGCCCCGGCCGTCAATCCAACGCGCACCGGGTGTTCAAAAGCGAGCCACCCCGGCGTAGATACGTCATTATGTCCGGCATTCGTCCGGTGATGAATGGTCGCCGTGACTGGATCGATACATTGCGCGTCTTCGATGTGATACGTCGTGACTCGCTCCGCACACAGCGCCGCGAGCGAAATCGTATTGCTCGAGTTGTATCCCCCCACCACGACCATGACGTCGACGGGGCCCGTCTCGGTCGCATCCTGCGTCCCATCCCCCGCGACATCGTCCGGCGCGTCGAGCAGCGCGAGCACCGCATCCTGCCGATCCTGCGTCGCACTACAAATCGTGTCGAACGTACGAAAATTCTCGGCGGCGTATGCCTCGCCACGCGCACGCTCCACGGACGCGCGCACCTCGGCGCCGATCGCCAAGCTCTCGCGCGCCAACATCGTCGTCTGATTCGCGACGCCGATGCGCGCGAGATCGCGCTCCGGATCGAACCCCGGCGACGACGCATCGAGGAACCGCGTCCGAATCTCCTCCGCGCTCCGCCGCCCTTCAATGAAGTCCCCGACGATCCGCGCCTCGTCCATGTTGCGGACGACGAGATAGCGCCCGCCCGGATATTTCATCGCCTGCGACGCCGTCGCGCGCGTCTCTTCGTGGTAATATTTCCCGTGAATGAGCGCGGTGAACCCGTCGCGCGCGTACCCTTCGACGCGTTTCCAGACGTTCAGCACCGAGCCGCACGTCGTATCGACCATGACGCAACCGAGGTCACGGAGTTGTTGGAAGTCGGTGACCGTGACGCCGAAGGCGGGGAGGATGACGACGTCGTCAGGAACGACCTCGGAAAAATCGAACGAGGCCTCGTTGGGCGACGGGTTGTGCGGGAGGAAAATGATCCCCATCTCCCGCAGCTTGTGATTGATGTGCGGGTTGTGGATGATCTCCCCCGCAAGGAAGATGCGCCGCTCGGGGAATTTCTTGCGGGTCTGATAGGCGTACTCCACCGCCCGCTCGACGCCGTAGCAAAAGCCGAATTCGCGCGCGAGACGGACCGTGGTCCGGGCATTTCCCTCTCCGGCCGTCAGGGCGTAGTCGCGCGTCTTGATGAGGTCGACGAGGCGCCCGTCGTAGTCCGTCGCGAGATCACCCTGGACGTCCGCTTTGAGGCCGAACCCTTTGCGGAAGTAGGTACCGGCGGGGGTGTCAGTCGAGGAGACGGAGGAATCGGCCATCTCTGAATATAAAATGGGGGTGAGGACGGGCGATCGGGGGTTTCGGGCTTGGCCAAGGTTGGCGCGCGATATTTTTCGGTCGTGACGACTTCTTCCGTGACGACTTCTTCGATGGCTCCCTCTCTGGCTTCGCACCCGGTCGTCCTCGTAACGGCTCCGCTGCACACTGAAGAGGGGCGCAGCCGGGTGCGGCTTGGCCGAGCGTATCTCTCGGCGCTGGAGCATGTGGGGGTGGTGCCGGTGGTGATGGGGCCGCCACACGACCCGGCGGAGATGCTTTCGGTGCTGTCGCGGGTGGATGGGGTGCTGCTCACGGGCGGAGAGGATGTTGCGCCGGAGCGGTATGGCGCGGTGGCGCATCCAGCGCTTGGAGAGGTGTGTGCGGAACGGGATGCGTGGGAGATCGCCGTCGTACGGGAGGCGCGGCGGTTACGGCTCCCGACGTTTGCGATTTGCCGGGGTGTCCAGCTCGCGAACGTGGCGTTTGGGGGGACGTTGATTCAAGATATTCCGTCGGAACGGCGGGGAGCGTTGGACCATTCGCCGGAGGTGCTGCGGCTGGAGCGTGTGCATGGGATTACAGTGGTGGCGGGGTCACGCGTCGAGCGAATTCTCGGGGCGAATCCGGCGCCGGTGAATTCGATTCATCATCAGGCGATTGATCGGGTTGCGCCGGGGTTTGTGGTGACGGCGTGGGCGTCGGATGGAATTGCGGAGGCGTTGGAGTCAGAAAGGTCAGGTGAAGACACTGCGTGGTGGATGCTTGGGGTGCAGTGGCATCCGGAGGAGTTGGAAGGGTTGGACTCGCCGAGGACAGGATTGTTTGCAGCGTTCGCGGAGGCTGTAGGTCGTGTGGACGAACCTCAGCAAGGATCTAAGCCAAGGAGTGGACAATGATTTCAGGCATCCCGTCTCCGACGCTACTCTTCGGCGCATTGGCTCTCGCGATAGCCGCGTGTCATCCGAAGAGTCAGCCGGCTGATCCCGCTCCATCACACATGAACGGTGTCGTCATCCCACGATATACTGGACCAATATCGAGTACGACTGAGCGTTACATCAGACGCAAGAACTATGATCCCATGGATCACGCTCTGGCTTGGACGAATCAGGATGTCATTCTCGTCGCGCATCTCGAGCGCTATTCCTATGCCGACGTCGTCGGGGCACTGTGCGAGGGAAGCGGAATTTTCTCGATTGATCTCGAAACCGGAGTCGTTCATGCCATATCGACGGCAGCACCGATGTGCGACGCCGTAGATGAACGAGACGGCCCCAGTGTTGCGCCCGACGGTCAATGGGCTGTTTATTCAGCACGAACACCACAACACGGAAAGCGCCTCGTCAAGAGCTATCTGACGAAGCATCGTGAGGATACGGTGAAGACAACGTGCGTAGGCGATTTCGAACATCCGGCAGTATCAGCTGACGGACGATGGATCGCTGGCAATGGTTATTGCTCGAACTGGCACGAAGGAAGTAACCTGTTGCTGATGCGCAGTGATGGCTCGGACGTTCAGCAAATCCACATTGGCGATTCCATCTTCGTACACACGCCGACCTGGGATCCCACTGGACGATACGTCGCATTCGAAGAAAACGAGAACCGGCCCACTGCTCCGTCCATTGCCATCTGGGACGTGCGCCGTCGGACGCATCGTCGCTTGGTCCTTGGTACCGATCCATCCTGGAGTCCAGATGGCGAGTGGATCGCGTTCTCTGTCGTGTCTGACAGATTGCCAAGGAATTGGGAGCTTTGGCTCATTCGGCCTGACGGATCTGGAAAACACGTCGTCTTCCGAAACACTGAAAGCAATACGTTCTCCCGCGGCTGGGGCCCGTCCTTCGAGGGGACACCAACCGGCCCCGTCGTGTGGTCGCCAGACTCACGTCAGATCGCGTTTACACGACGATACGATGCGGGAAGCCCGCTCTGGCGACTCGATGTAGCGACTGGCGCGGTAACGCCTATCACCAAGCCGTCCCAGGAACAACGACCGCACTAGGGGCGTTCTCGGGACGGAGGACCAAGCGCAGGCTATGTGCTCTCTAAATACGAAGCCTCCAGGCTGACGACTCGTCCTCTCGACACTCTGACATCCAGAGACCCATCAATAGAGAGTTCGATGTACTCCACTGAATCCCGCGACGCACGATTTCGTATTCCGGTATTTCGACGAAAGGGTTTCCAAAGAGCGCGCGAGTACTCGAACGAATACACGTCCGCGACATGTTTCTTGGGTTTGCCCATGATCTTTCGCACTTGACTGAGCGTCATGCCGAGATGCAAGCCATTGTCCGTCGTCGTGAGATCACGCACAGAAATCGGTGTGCATGGGACGTTCCGTGGCTTCGTGTAACTCAGGTTGAATCCTTGCAAATCGTGAGCGGACCCTCCCATCTCAGGGTCCGCCCATAATACTACGAAGACACTATCGTTCAAAGTCGCTTTATTCGACGGACGTTCACGGTCTCGAAGCGGCTCAAACGAATGTGCTTCGTAACAAAGTTGCCATACTCCGTCATGTAAGAAATCGCCCTTAGGGGCAACGATTGTCCCGACGCCATAAAGCATTTCTTTGATGTCACCTAGTCCGCGATGCTGACGCTCATCGAGTGAGAACAACTGTCGGTTGATGATGATTCCTCGCACCACGGAATCGATTTTTGGCGGTAGCTCGATGGAATCTCTTCCAAAAACGAAGCGCGTCGAATCACGGCTGTGCGCCGATGTAAGCGCGGGTGAGTTCATATAGCCTTCGGCCTTGGAATGACTTGGCCTGCCAGCTGGGCATAGAGAAAGCATCATATGCCCAAGCATCGAAAGGAAATTCACAGATCGTAGGTGTGTCAACCGAATCATCGCTTGACTCCTGTCATCACCGTATCAACAATCCAGCACCCGCTCAATACTACCAAAGCACACGTAATCACAACTATTCCCGAGACAAGCACAGGGAATCCCCGCCACGCGATGGCAAAAATTGACCAATAGTCATGGAGACTCTGTGGACGACGGGGAAATAACAGGAAACGGCGCCACGGTTTCGGAAAGAAAAACCGGAGCACCGCGACAATGGCGATAATTACGTAAGATACAAGCCAGATGAGGATGAGGTGATACCAACGCCAAGACCCGATATCAGTCCAGGAACTCATTCAGGACCGGCCATCTTTTGGCCAACGTGAGGAGGAAGATCGATTCGCCGCAGCACGTACACGGTTATTCCCAACATCCACAGAAGGTCTATACCAGACAGCATCCCATAAGTCCAACGGCTCGGCGATAGAAACAGAATGCCAATGGTGCCGATGAGGATCGAGACCCAATAGAGCTCTATTCGACGAACTCGCCCCTCAGACCCCAGCATGTCCGGCGTAATTCTGTTCGTCACCCTGATCATGATCAGAAAGAGTGGCAATGCCCAAATTGACCACGAGAGAAAGAGCGCCGGCCCAAATCCAAACGCGAAGATCCAAAGTACGGAAAACACGGCGCCGAGACCGAACCAAAGAAGTCTCAACGTTGCCTGTGACGCTTTCTTCACGGCTGTACTCATATAGTCTCCTATTGAAGCCGACGATGAGAGCGCTACCACACGACGATGGTATCAACCGGAGTCTTGAATACGACAGACTCGCTACTTATACAATTCTGCCACCGGCTTCCCGTTCGCGTCGATATACCCCCGATACATCCCCTCCGTATTGAACGGCTGCACGACATGCCCACGCGAATCCATGGCGATCACCCCACCATCCCCATGCTGCGCAACCAACTTCCGCATCACTACATATGTCGCCGCCGAGTCGATCGACTCGTGGAGATATTCCACCCGCTTGCAAATATCCGCCGCCACGACGTTCCGGATGAAATACTCCCCCGTCCCTGTCGCCGAGACGGCGCATCCGCTCGCGTTCGACGCGTAGGTGCCGGCGCCGATGATGGGAGAATCCCCCACACGCCCCCAACGCTTGAACGCCGTGCCACCCGTCGACGTCCCCGCGGCCAAATGCCCTTCCCGATCGAGCGCAACGGCACCCACCGTACCATATTTCTTCTCGATCGCCGGGTCGTTGTACGACGACTTCGGTAGCGTTCCCGCGACCGAATCACGCATGTGCTCGTATTGATGCCACCGCGTCTCGGTCCTGAAATAGCTGTTGGGAACCGTGTCGATCCCTTGCGACATCGCGAACACCTCCGCACCGTCACCGATCATCATGACGTGCGGGGAGTGTTGCATCACCAGCTTCGCGAGCGAAATCGGATTCTTGATGTGCTTGAGCCCGGCAACCGATCCAGCCTGCAGCGTCGACCCGTCCATGATCGCCGCGTCGAGCTCGAATGTCCCCGCGGACGTGGCAACGGCCCCCTTCCCCGCGTTGAAGTAGGGAGAATCCTCCAGGACGCGAATCGCCGCCTCGACCGCGTCCACCGCGGAACCGCCACGCTGGAGGATGGCGTAGCCCGTGGTCAGCGCTTCGGTGAGCCCGGCGCGGATGTGCGCCTCGCCCTCGGGTGTCATCCGGGACTTGAGAATGGTACCGGCGCCGCCATGAATCGCGAAGGCGATGGGCGAGGACGTCGCCGATGGCGGTGCCGATGTTTGAGCGCTGGCCATCGTCGTGGATAGGAGTCCGGCGGCGAGGAGACAAAGATAGCGATAGGACATGCGACAATATACGTCTTCGATTGCTTCGCGCTCCGAGGACGATCCCGAAAGGTCGTTGGCCGATCACGACATTAATGCGCGATTTTCTCCTTTCGATAAGGGCCCTGAGGAACGGCCGTACACGACATGTGCCGCGCGACGACAGGCGCTGTTTCCGTCTCCGGTTTGAAGTCCCAGTGCGTCTCAATCGTCCCTTGCAGATCGATCCCAACATGATGGAGTGTCAGCGACACTCCCGAAAAATGAGCGTCGTTGGGATCGAGCTCGACGCCTTCATGCGTCGTATCCGGCGTCCAGAAACCCGAGTTGTGCCAAGCACCATCGTGATACTGCTGCGCGATGAATTTGACGACAGAATCGCCTTTCCAACTTGGACGGAACTGTCGCCGAGAAAACCGGAGCGTCACTGGCGGAATGACGCCTTCGATCGTCGAAGGAACGTGGGCAGACCAGCGGCCATATTCGATTCGATAACAGTGATTCACAACCTGGAGTTTGCGAACGACGCTATCGAGCGTCATGATACGGACGGCGGCACGGCGCGCACTCGCGTTTCCAGCTCGGGCCAAGGACTGGATGATCGGCATGATCATGTCGCCGGCACCAAAGAGGGCATCGGCGGCGGCCACGCTGACATCCGCCCGCGAATCACTCAGCGCCGCGAGCAACGGCGCGACGATACGCGTGCTGTCCTGAAGAGCGCCTAGTCCCCCCGCCGCTTCGATCGCAACGGCATCGTCGGGCGATCTGAGTGCGCGCGTGAGCGGAACAATCGCCGGCGCCCCGAGCTTGGATAGGGCGTGAACTGCAAGATCTCGCCACACGCGTCGTGGTACGTAAGTCCATCGATCGAGTGAGTCCAGAATGGAATCCGCCAACGTCTTCGGGAGTTGCGACACCGCCAGCTTTCCCAACGCAACCAATGACTCCTCACGCACCGCGGAGTCCTCACGGGCCGCGTGAATCAACAATGCGCGAGCAACGCGAGGATCATGCGTCTCATAGTTCCCGAGCGCGCGCGCCGCCATTCGGCGAACCTCTGGAACGGAGTCCCCGTTCAAATGCGCGACAAGGTCAGGGATGATGGGATCCGCGACGTCTCGCATTCTCCGGAGTGTACGAACGACAGTCGTTCGACAGTCGGCATCACCAGTCCGAAGGAGCTGACGCAACAGAGGAATGACGGCACGCCGATCTCGCTCGAAATACAGCTGGTTACTTCTGTCCACAGCTGTCATACGAACTTGTTCGCTCGAATCGCCGAATGCCCGGACGACAATTTGTCCCAGCCCCGTCGTGTCGGAGCGGATACCAATGACGTCGACCGTCGCGGCGCGAACTCTGGGATCTGAATCACCGGCAAGCCCCCAGACCAACGCGCTATCCAGTGGCAGAATCATGTACGACAATGACATCGACATGGCTTCAGCAACCGCGCCAGTATCAATGAGTGCACGGCGGATGATGTCCCGCGCCGGCGGCCCGATCGTCACGAGGGCAAGGGCGGCCGACATTTGTCGTTTGCCGAGTCGGTGGAGCGCCGTATCGAGCCCCGGGAGAAATTGGGGGCCGTCTTGCTTCAAGGTGCTGAGGGCCTTGTTCCGCACAGCCGCGTTGGAGTCTTCCATGCGGTCGAGCAGGGATTGAAGCGCATCGCTGTCGGGACGGATCGCCCGCGCGAGAGGCAAAGATGTCTTCTGGCCTTCCGCGGGAAATATCGTTACGGCGCGGGCGGCGAGAGCTAGCCCGATGACCAAGAACCGCGAAGTGACGGAATGTCGCATCACTAAAGGTACGATACGTCTCGTCACTCAGCGAGGAGCGTTATTTCCGAAATATCGCCGGCGTTGGCGGCACGTATTTTTTGAACACGCTGTATATCATTATAGGACTCTCACGAACTCCCCGAAAGACATCAATTCCCCGGGAGTGCCGAAGTGCACGAACCCACACGACGCCCGTGGGATCTTCGGTCGTTGGGGGCTCATAATAGTACACAATTACAAATTGTGCGGCATCGAATCGCCGCAACGCACCAGCTGTCCCTGGACGTTCGAGAACGACAGGCCGATGCTCAGGATTAGCTGCAATTGTTCGAAGCCCCTGCAGCACATCTTGCAATCGTGCAACAGGATTGCCCCACGCCTGCGCTGCCACAAAAGTCAGGAGGTTCTCCAAATCGCGCCAAAAGCGTGGCGCGATCTTCAACCGTGCCATATAGGATAATGCGTTCGCGATTGAGGCGGCGACTGCTCTTGTCGCAAACGGTCGATGACGGATCGACCAAATGCTTCAGTCGCCTCTAAAGTGTGGTAACGTCCCGCCGCGATATCGGCATCTGTCGTCGCGAAAATTTCCGCATAGTCAATGGCGTCGGATTGCACATCGGATACGAGAAGCGTCTTAGCAGGAACATGCATTAGAGTTCCTCACGATAGAGATGGATCGCCGAGATATATACACCGGTTGAATGCGTGTCAACGAGAGGAATAACACGGTGCGTCTAAGCGTCACCAAACACGGCGAAATCGCAATCGTCGGCCATCGTAGTGATGCTTCAATCAATACCCCTCAAATCGCGTCGCACAACGCCGAGAAATTGAAATCCTGGATCATCATCGGCGGCACGATGACCGGGAGACGAGGCCAGCGCGACTGGTACTCACCCGTACTCCGCGGCGCGCCAAACGCCACACGCTCCTCCTTCCCCACCATTAAAACCTTGTTGAACGCGAAGAATGGTGAGTCCGTGAACCGGAGGTTCTTGATGGGTTTATGAATTTTCCCATTCTTGATCAGGAAACACCCGTCACGGGTCACCCCCGTCATCATCATCGTCTTGTCGTCGAGGAGCTGCATGTCGGAGAAGCGATTCACGTACACCCCCTCCTGGCAGTTGGCAATCATCTCCTCGATTGTCGCGGTTTTGGTCCCGGGCACCGTCGTCATGTGCGCCGACCGTGGTACGTCCGCGGCGGTGAGCCGGAGTCCGGCGGCACCCTCGACCTTGTACGCCAAATTTTTGAGGATCCCGCCTTCGATCCACGTAATGGCCGGCGTGGGATATCCCTTGACCTTCCATTCAATACTGAAGTCATCGAAGAACGGCGGAAAGCCGCCCATCTGATCTGCCGGATCGGACAGGAGGGTCAATCGCGGATCGAAGACACGACGACCAATTTTGGTGCGCTGACCGTTTGTTCTGCGCGGATCACTCAAGGGCGAAGCTCCCAGTCGCACACAGCCCGCCTCGAACGCCGAGGCCATCTCGAAGACGAGCTGAGCCACGGCGGCTGGTCCTAGAATCGCGACTCGGCGCCCCGGTTCGAACGCGACGGGATTCCGGCTTAGTTCCGACAATGTGATCGCGCGGGCGGCGACGTCAGCCGGTACCACACGCGACCAGTCTCGATCGGCCGCGCCACTCCATCCCGACGCGGAGCCTGTCTTGGAGCGCGCCGTCACCGTCACTTCGCTATCCGTTTCCTCGGAGAACGACGTCAGCCCTTGTTTGTACAGATATAAGAGAGACCTGGCAGAGAATCCGACGGTCGTCGCACCCATGAGCCCCGCCTTTCCGATTTGCTCGGTCAGCGCAGGGATGACCTCTCCGCGCGCGGTATCCATGGCCGCCGCGGTACTGTCGTGCCACAAGGCCACCGGAGGTAACGCTTGCGCGTTGTACGTATAATACTGATCGTCATCCGGATCGTCGGGCTCGATCTCGTTCGCGGGAGGTCTGGGAGGAGCGGCACGCTCGACCATTTCGAGAACACGTCCCAACGTCACGTCGTTCAGTTGATTCGAGTCGATGCTGAGCGGAAACCCACTCCCATACGCGGAGACGATGAAGAACTGCACGCGATCGCCATCTTGTGTCGATACGCGCCCGTTCGCCACCTTGGTCACGGCGTACGCGACATGCTCGACACGGACGGAAAACCACCGATCGCTCGCCGCAAGGAGTCGTTTGCCGAGCGCGAGAAGCTGTGGTTGGGTCAATACACGCCGCGTGGGCGGAAGAGAGTGATGCATGTTATGCTGACCGTCCAATTTGAATCATGTCCAACTGTGCGAGACGTGCCGCGGGGGCGGTCACGGGTTGGACGACTTTCGCCATCGTCTCACCGCGCCAGTCCACGTGCGCGTGACAGTGCATGCTGTGCGTATCGCCCAGCGCGATGATGTCTTTCCAGACCGACTTGGTACGGAACTGGACGACACCATCGAGCAACCGGCGTGTGATCTGTCCTTTTCGCACTTCGAACATCATCCGCGCCGTGTAGGCGCCGCCCGATAGCTGCGGATCGACGCCAATTTCATATTGGCTGACGCCGCGCGCGAGAATCCCGTTCGACATCTGTGCGACGAGCTCGTTCAGCCCGGTACCAGACTTGCCCGGACTGACGGTGAGATTCGAGGCACATCCGCTGGGAGTTGTCGTCGCTGACCATGCCACCGCGGATCCGCGCGACCGCGGTGGCCGTCCGGTTTTCGCGTACCAGGCCGCAAGCACCGGTGCCGTTTCGCGTGAGGTGAAGTAATCCACGACACGCCCTTGCTCGATCACCGGAAAGGCCTCGGTCGCGACGCCTTCGTCATCCCAACGCGCGGCGCCATAGGATGACGCGTCGCGATTCGCGGTGACTGTCAAATGCGGCGAGAAGACTGGCTGGCCGATGATATCGTCGACCGGCCCCAAAAAGCTCGTTCCCGCGGCGTTCGCTTCGTACCCCAACACGCGTTCGAAATCCAGCGCCTGCACGACCGTCGCGCCGAAGATCGCGGCCATCGCGTCACCATCGAGGACGGCTTCGTATCGCCCGACCTCGGCCTCTCCTTCCGGATAGTGAATGAGCTGCTGAGCCTCCTCGGTCGTTGCCTTGATGCGGTCCTGAAGCTCGGGACCGACCACGCTCTCGAACCCGGCGCAGCGTGGCGCGAGTCCGGGAACGGGAAGCTGGATCAACCCCCTGCGCAGCTCATTGTGGACCGCGACCTCGATCCCGGGAAACGAACGAATGAATCGTTGTGTGAGCAATGCTCCGTCGCTCGACGCAAAGACGCGAGTTTCTTTCGCCCACCGGAAGACGAGCTCACCGACGGTCCCGTCCCGAACGCGTTCGGCGGCATCGATGCACGCCCCCAGCAGTTTCATGTGCGTATCCGGAGCGACGGAGAACGGATCGACGTCGACCGTCGTACTCCATTCGCCCTTGAGCGCCGGTGCTGGGATCAACGTTACTGCGGGACCGGCCATCTTTGCGAGTCCGCGCGCCGTATTGACCGCGGACTGCGCCGCGCGCGCGATTCCATCCGGGGTCGGATCGACGTCGAAGGCGAATCCCCAGGCACCGCCGACGCGAACGCGAACGCCAAATCCATATTCGAGGTGCAGATCGCTGTACGGCAATGGCATCATCTGAGGCATACTCCAATCGGTCCGCAGCTTGCGCACGTCCGCAACGCGCACGTCGGCGTAGTCCGCCCCGGCATGCTGTGCCGCCTCGACGCCCGTCCGCGCCAGCTGGCGCAAAGTCTCCGGATCGACCAAATCGGGGAGGAACGCCGCAACCGGCGCCTTGGAGCGCATGGGAAGGACGATGGAGCTCGCCTGCGCGATGCGTGGCCGGCTGAAACCGAGACCGGCCACCGCGAGCGACGACGTGGTGAGAAACCCTCGCCGAGAGAAGGAACGCATGATGGGTTACTTCCCCTCGGCGAGAAGATACTTGACGGTGTTCTTCAGCAGCGCTTCTTCGTAGCCGAACGAGACGTGCCGCACGATCCCTTTTCCGTCCGTCACGATGAACCACGGATATCCCTCGATCGGATACGCGGCGAACGTCGGACTCCCCCCTTCGAGACTGCCACCGTCCGGGTCGGCATTACGATCCCCGAGATAGAGCGCGATCGGCATTCGATATCCTTTGCGGTCCAAATAGTAGTGCCGGAGATGTTCCGCCTCTTCATCGGGCGTGCAGGGGGTGTTGCCCCAGACGCCACCGTTACCATCCGAGACGTACCACATTTCCACACCCGGCGGCGCTTCCTTGCGAAGCCGCTCCAACTTCGGGAGCGCCAGGAGACATCCCTGACACCCATAGTGTCCATATTCCGTGACGCGGATGACACCATCCGCGAACGATTTCGCCTTCGTTCCGGGCGGGCCGGCATGTGGCGTCGTTGGAACGGTGGTGTTCCACCAGTGGTTCGCGATGACGTCCGGCGCCGGGCGGCCGATACGCGACACCATTTGTAGAACGCCCGCGAATCCCATGCTGTTCATTCGCCCATTTTTGTACGCGAGTGAATCTTTGGTATCGGCCGCGAGCAGCGCCGCGGTCGGCAGCGTATACGGCTTCAACCACTCCCCGACCGAATCGATTCGCGCTCGGCCGTCCGGCCGTCCCGAGAGTACGTCGGCCAGACTGATGAACGATTGGCCAATCGATCCAGGCTCGCCGAGCTGCCAGTGCCGATTTTCGAACGGGATGTCGGGAACGAGGATAAAGGCTTTCGAAAGTTGTTTGATCACCTCCGGTCCGTGACCCGCCGAAAAATACGCGTCCGCCAACGCTTGGTGTGCGACGAATTGTTCGAATGCCACACGCCGGGGAAGCGCGTCGAGCGTCGCGAGGTATTCGAGCGCCGTCCGCATGCGGGCGGCGCTATCCGCCTCCTTGCCAAACACGCGAACGGCAAGCACTAACGTATACGCCTTGTCCTCTATCGAGAGTCCGGGCGTCGCGAGCCGCGCCGCGAATTGTTGCTTCGCGGCTTCGTCATGCCCGGTGGCGACGAACAGCTCGCCCATCGGATCTTGTTGAATCCCCTTGACAGAGTCCGACGTCAACGACGCCACCCACTGCTTGGCGCGTTGCGCGATCATGCCATCCAGCTTGTCGTTCGGCTCCGAGAGATCACCGTTGGGACGAAAACGTCCGGTGACATGCTGCTGCCCATCATCGCTCACGAGACCGGTCAACCGATACAGGCTTAGCCCTCGTGCCTGCTCGGCGGCGGTGATCGGCGCAGAGGACGGCGCCTGCGAAGCGTGTGGAGCTTGCGCCATCATTGGCGTTGCAACCAGTGCCAGGCACATCGCGATCATGGCATGCCGGACGTCCTTATTATATCTGAACATTTGCGATCCTACGAAATTCATTGATGTGAATTGTGAGACATTGGGACGCGTGAGTATCCCAAGCGCGCCTGTCGTGTCGTCCTATTGAGTACGAATGCGCGCGCCGAGTTTGACCTGTCGGCCCATGGTCGCGTACGCACCGAAAGAATCATTGGTGTAGCGATTCGCGAGATTCTGGACCTGCAACAACCCTTCGACTTCGCTCGCAAAGCGGTGCGACGCGGTCACGTCAGCCAACGCGTAGGCAGGGTTGGATCCGGCGTAGCCAATCACGTGGCTGACGTTATACTGGTTCGCTTGCAGGCGGACGTCGCTGGAGAGATTGCGAAAGCTGAAAGCATTCCCGCGATACGTCACTTGTCCCGTTCCCATCACGGTGAGCGCCACCGTCGTCTGCGCCTGCACATACGTCACTCCCAATGCCCAGGTATGTTCCGGCAAGTACTCGAACGACGCTCCGGGCGTGTATTGCGGCTGGCCGGCAAAGAACGAGCGATACCTCGGGTTCACACCGATCGTCCGGCTTTTGGTCCAGCTATACGTGCCATGGGTGGTGAACGGACCGGAGTTTACACTCCCTTGCAACTCCCATCCCTGATTGCGGATACTCCCGATGTTGAGATCTTGGGTCTGAGGAAAATAGCCGTGACCGGCCGCGTCAGTCCCGTACGCGATACACGGGGGCGAGTAGGCGTGGCACGGAACCAACGTGTGTGCGCTGTCGACGTATGGCTCCGCGATCAACCCGTCCACCGTTTGATTGTACCGCGTAACGATGAGTGATGCGCGAGATCCGAGATAGAGTTCCAGTCCTCCTTCCCCGCCCTGCTGATGCTCCGGCGCAAGATCGGGATTGGCCAATCGGGTGTTGAAGATGCCGCCGTAGTACGGCAGGATGTACGCGGACAGGGCAGACCAGGCAGAACCAAAAACGTCGGCGACTGTTTTGGCGGTCTTGAGCGCCGCCAACGGGGGACGCGTCGAGCGACCATACGCCCCGCGGAGCTTCACCGTCATCAGCCCAACGTCCTGCGTGTACGCAGCGCCAAAACGCGGCGCATAGTTTGGCTGAGCCTCCGCGCCGTAATTGGGATTCCACTCCGCACGCAAGCCGTACGTCAAAAACAACCGATCGCGCAAGGCGAGCTGGGTCTGCAGAAAACCACCCGTATTATGGTCGGGTTGGCGGGAAACGTCGGTAAAGCCGGCCAGAGGGCCGGTCAACGTCTGCGCTTGCACGTACCATGACGACGTCAAATTCTGCCAAGCATCGACACCCGCGGTCGCGGTGATCACGGAGAACGAGCTCACAGGAACACTCGCCGTCGTCGCATACCGCATGGAGCGACGGTCTTCATGAATTTGCTGAACGAACAGCGTCGTATCAGAGATGCTGGCGTAGCTGCGTAACGTCGAACGAGTCTCCTGGTCCGAAGCATCTGCTCCCATGCTCAGCTCGTGCGACCACCACGACGTCGGCGCATACGACATGGTCATCCCCAACGTTTGCCCCAGGACCGAGCGCAGGGTCGGTTGAATGAGCCCCATACCACCGACGGGTTGATACCAACCGGTCTGTTGGTAGTCCGTCATGGTCTGCTGAGGAATGCCCCGCTGCAGACTCCGCGTCGTCGAGCGCCGGAGCGTGACGTCAGCGGCGATCTTGCCCGCGAATGTGGGGAGATCGATCCTTGCACCACCGAACGCTCCCAAACGAGTGAGTTGCTTCGCCGGTGTCCAAGGTCCGACGTAATTCCAGGAGCCGCCCGCGTTGTAGCTGAGATTCCCGCCGAGGCCACTGAGCTGGGCACTATAGTCATGCTGCGGAGTGCGAGCCGGACTAAAGTTGTTTTGGACCCAGCCGCTCTGCAGATTGAGTGTCAATTGCGGTGCGGACGTCGTCCCCCGTTTGGTGAAGATTTGCATGACGCCATTAATGGCGTTCGAACCATAGATCGTCGACGCTTGCGGTCCAGTCAAGATTTCGATCCGTTCGATACTTTTGGGATCGATCTGCGAGAGATACTTCGGATCCGCGAGCTCGACGCCATCGACATACGTTTTGATGGGATTGGTGGTACCCGTATTTTCATCGACCCCCCGACTTTGAAACGAGAGCGCCGAGGCGCCCCGCGAAAACATCGTGACCTGGTCGAGGAGGGCACCAGACCCGCTATTCTGCGCAAACACCCCTGGCACGTCACCGCGAAAGAGCTGGTCGATCTTCGTGATCCCACGTTCCTCAATCTCTTTGGCGGTGATCACCGTCATCGCGTTCGGGACCGCCTTGCGCTCTGTCGGAATGACCGTGCCTGTGACGACCACTTGATCCAGCGTATTGGCACTTCGTGAAAGCACGACACGCACCGACGTGACCTGCCCCTCAGTCACGGTAACTGCCTTTGCCTGGCGTCCATATCCCAGGAGCCGCACCGTCACGCGGTGCGCCCCCGAGCTGACGCCATCCAACCGGAACGTGCCATCCTGCCCCGTCTGCCGCCCACGTGCCGCGTCATCGAGCGTCACCATCGCACCAGCGACCGGCTCGTGCGTGTCTGCGTCAATTACCGTCCCCGAAATGTCACCGGGACCACCGACAGCTTCCCTCGCGTCCGTTGGAACGAGCATGATCCGAGTCGGTCCATCGGCGACGGGGTGTAATCCAGTCCCAACAAGAATTCGATCGAGCACAGTTCCAAGCGACGTCGCCGTTACGTCGAGGGTCACCGGTTTGACGTACTCGGCGATCGCTTCAGATTGATACTGAATCGGCACGCCAGCTTTCGTCGCAATGAGATCGACAGCCTGGCGTAAGGAAACGCGACTGAGATGAACGGTCACTGGACGCGCGAGGAGCGCCTCACTCGGGGCGAGCTCCGACGTCTGGCGTCGCGGCTCGTCCCGGCTCGCGACACCGCGCTGTGCGTGTGTCGTCTGCAGTGCCACGACAGACATCAAAAGAACGGCGCCCACACATCGTTGAATCATCGGCCAGCCTCGGCGGCAGAAGGTGAAAGAACGTCCTGACGTCGCTCGTTCGTGCGCGCTTTCGTGCGGCGCGAGTGAACGGTGACGGTGGAATCCTGGAATGCCAGATCGGCGTTGAGCGCAAGCTTTACCGTCGCCAATGCCTCCGGCAACGATTGCGTGCTCAGCCAAATGTTCAAATGACGATGGACGAGCGCCGAGTCGGCCAGAATGAACTGATAGCCGTACCAGCGCGTGAGAGTCGCCAGAACGTCCGTCGTCGGCGCGTCGCGCAAGACAAGATATCCGTGCGTCCACATCCCATACGTTCCCACATCGTCGACGGAGCGCGCTTGTATCGTCGAATCGGTGACACTCGCGATCTGTCCCGCGAGCAACGTGACCGGTAGCCGGTGAACGTTCCGCCCCGATATCGCAATTTTCCCTTGCATGACGGCGATCTGCGCCGCCGATCCGGCGCCATAGTGGCGTACGGTGAATGCGGTACCCAACACTCGGGCCGACACGGGACCAGCTTGCACGACAAATGGCGTACCGGTTGCATGCGTGACTTCGAAATACGCCTCTCCATCCAACGACACGGTGCGGCGATCTTCACCGAAGCTCGGCATGAGCCGAAGCCTCGTGCGTGGCGCGAGCGTGACCCGCGTTCCATCAGTCAGCGTGAACGTCATGCGCTCACCGGTCCGTGTCACATACTCAGCGGCGACACGTTCGCTGAGGTGACGAGGATGAATCAGTTGGACCAGTCCCAGCCCCATCGCGACAATGGCTACGGTAAGGAACGATCCCATCCACCAACCAAGTGGTCGGCGGGCGACCGGACGGACGGTGTTTCGGCCGAGCGCCGGACGGGGCGAGCTACGCTGTGCAGACGGCGATTGCTGGCGGAGGCCACTCTCTTCACTGCCGATTTCCTCTTGCTCGATCCACCGTGTCTGCCACCGCCGCCACGCCTCGCCGACCGGCGCAGCCTCCGCTGTCCCGACCCCACCGACCTCCACCCCCGCCAACACGTCCCGCACCATTTGCCGCGTCTCGTCATCTGCCATCCACGCTTGCACAGCGCGTACATCTTCCGCCGATCCTTCCCCCGCGAGCACGCGGTCGAGGATCGTGGTATCAAGGCGAGAAAGGTCCGATTCAGGAATCGACATGGTCTTTCCCTTGTATTCGGAGCGGATCCATTTTTGAGGACATTCACGTCTGGGGCGTAGTTATCATGGAGCCGCCCCGACGCCGTACCAGACGACTGCGCTACCGCAGATAGTCCGGCAATCGCTCTCGCAACCAGACGAGCGCTCGCCCGTGCTGCCGCTTCACCGCGACCACGGAGGTCCCCGTCGCCGACGCGATTTCGTCCCACGACAATCCATGCCGCCACCGCAACGCAACGACAGTGCGTTGCCCCTCCGGCATGCTCGCGATCACGTCCCAAAGCCGGGCGCGGGTGTCCTGCGTGACAGCCTCGGCGTCCGCCGGGGCAGATTCCCCTTTCCCACGCCAGGGTTCATCACTTCCAGGAGCCACCTCATACCGCCGTTCCTCCGACCGGCGTGCCCGAAACGCATCGATCGCGCGCCGTCGCGTCACCCCGTACAAGGCCGCCGCCAGACTCACCGTGGGGGCCCACGTCGTTCGGTGCGTCCATATCCACCCGAAGACGTCGGACACGATTTCTTCCGCGACGGCAGCCGACCGAACATACCCCGCCGCCAGCGCGCACAACCCTGTGTAATGACGCCGAAAAACCGTTTCGAACGCGGAGGCGTCGCCCGCACGAATCTGCCCTAAGAGAACGACGTCGTCCGCGGGGAGAGATACGGTCACGTCCTCAGCCGAGTCACGGACACCGGTATCGCGACGGCGAGGCCGAAGCCCCCGCGGAAGCCAGCGCGCCTCGTCGGGTGAATCGCCGAACCAGAATGGTGCAATGGATGCCGTCATCCGCGCACCAACATCGCTTGCCGTGGCCTCCAGCACATACCACGAGTATTGGGGGAGATTCACAATCGCGCAAGAGCGACGTTCATCATTCCTTCATCATTCGCTAATGCCTCTATTATTGACCATCTCGACAGACACCCGTAAGCTATGGAAGCGCTGTCTCACTCTTTTCCGGAACCTGCCATGCGCTTCGCGTCCGTGGTGTCGATCGCTCTCGTACTCTGCATCATCGCATGTGGGGAATCACGAGAAGCCGGTCTCATTTCTCGGGTTGGCGCCAAACAGAATTTAATGGCTCCCGCCGTCGACATGGCCGGAGGAACCGGCGCAATCGCGTCATCGAATGAAGCCGCATCGAAAAGCGACGCCGCGGATCCAGTGATGACCGCGCAACACGTCGACACTACGACGATTCCCGCCAGCATGATCGTGCGGACCGGCCAGGCCCAGATCGAAGTCGCCTCGGTCGACGACGCATCCACGAAGATTCGGCAGCTGGCGCAACGACTCGGCGGTTACATCGCCAACAGCTCGCGCCAAAGCGGGAAAGACCAAATTCGCTCCGCGACACTCGAAGTCAAACTCCCTGCGCCGCGATTCGACGAAGCGTTGTCAGGACTGAATCCGATCGGCACCGTCGAATCCACCAACGTGACCTCCGAAGACGTCGGCGAAGATTATGTCGACGTGAGCGCACGCCTCGCCAACGCCCGCCGGCTCGAGCAACGACTCATCGATCTTCTCGCGCAACGCACGGGAAAATTGAGCGATGTTCTATCAGTGGAGCGGGAGTTGGCCCGCGTTCGAGAGGAGATCGAGCGATACGAAGGGCACATGCGCTTTCTCCGCTCGCGTGCCGCGCTCAGCACGTTGACCGTGACCGTCCACGAGCGCGCACCGATCCTCGATCAAGACATCGGACACAATCCAATTGCGGAGGCGTTCAAATCCGCATGGCGCAACTTCGTTGGATTCATTGCCGCGTTCATTGCATCACTCGGCGTGATCATCCCCTTGGCGTTGCTCGCCGTCCTGGGGTGGCTCTTGTATCTCCGATACATCCGGCAAAAGCCGTAGACGCTGCCGATCATGCATCGGGCGACACACGCAGCAGGTCGCCCGATGCGTAAACACCACTACGCACGCAACGCCGCGTCGATCGCCACGCACCACGCGTGCAACAGCATCAAGTGGATCTCCTGAATATGCGCAGTCACGCGGCTCGGCACCGCGATCACGTGATCGACCTCGACCCCCTGCACCCCCTTCTCCCCCGTCAACGCGATCGTATGCGCGCCCAACCGCCGCGCCATCGCTAACCCGCGCACGACGTTCTCCGACGTCCCGCTCGTCGTCAACCCGATCGCGACATCACCCGCGACCGCCAACCCCTCGACCTGCCGCTCGTACAACGCACCATACCCGAAGTCGTTCGCAATACACGTGACCGACCCCACGTCGCCACCGAGCGCCAACGCCGCGTACGGCCGCCGCGTCTCCTTGAACCGGCCGATCAACTCGCCAGCCATGTGACTTGCCTGCGTCGCCGATCCGCCATTCCCGAAGCACAACACTTTCTTTCCATCGCGGATCGCATCGATCAAACACTGCGCGGCCCGCGCTCCCGGTTCAGCGACCGCGGCGACGCTTGCCGTGACCGCCGCGATGTTTGCCGTGAGGTGGTCCGTGATGACGGTGCTGAGCGTCGCGTTTTGTGGGATCGCGCGTTGCGCCACGTTTGGAGCGGTGATGTCTGGCATGATGTGAGGATGATGTGTCGGAATCGGTGAAATTCATATCGACATCCGTGTCGTCCAACTCACCAGGCGACCACGGTTGATCGAGTAACTCTTGTAATGCATCGAGCGTATCCGCACGGACAGCGCCACGTTGCCCGCGCAACACGGCAAAGCGGATCGGACGATCGAGCACCGGCAGCTCACTCTCCGCCAACGTCCGTGCCATCTTTTCCGGAAGCCGGAGCCGCGCGATCCCATACGTCGTCCCATTGTCGCGCTCTTCGACATCGTAGTCGATCCACACTTCCTTGTCACGGATCAACACGACGCCAGGAAGCTCCGCATATCGCGCACGAACGTCGGCCGGCACGAAGGCATCGGGGTCCACGACCAATCGCGCATTGCGGAACTCATCCATCGAATCGACGGACTCCAGCTGCTGCGCATAGACGTCCGTCAATTCCGCAAGACCGAGCCGAGCGGTTTCGCCGCCCGAGCGCCGGTACGTTTCGCGCACTGCTTCGATCGCCGCACGATTCTTCTTCACCGCGACGTGCCGCGCCATCCCCCGCGCGAGCGCATCCGCCAACGCGTGCCGAGCAGCACCCGCCAACTCCGGCGGGAACTTGCGGATCGGCTCCGTCTCGCGCTCCAGCGGGAACCCGAAGTAATCCATCCGCCGCGTCAGGACCAACTGATCATGCTTGCGATGCGGATCATACACCAGTTCGTCGGCGCCGCGCGTCGCATAGCGATGCACTAACGCCATGGGGATTTGCGTCCCTTCGATCCCAGCGCGCGGCTCGCCATTCCGCCCCGCGAAATACCGCAACGTCCCCGCGATCGCCCCCCAACTTCCACACACACTCGTCTTCGACACACGCGCCGAAGAACCATCAGCCGTCGTCTCGTCGATCACGAGATCGAACGGCATCAGTCGCGCGAGCAGATCGGCGAAGCGCGCCTGGATGTGATCGCGCGCGTACGGCAGCCGCGCCGGCAGTGACAGCCCGAGACTACGATAAATACTCGCCATCCCGAGCGCTGCGTCCTCCACCGCTTTGACCAACACACCGCGCGATTCCGCCCACTGCGTGATCGATTCGTCGAATTGGTGTCGCGGCAACCCATACACTTCACCGATGAAGCCACACTTCGACACCGCTTCCGCATACAAGTTGTACGCGGTGAGATGATCGCTCCCCGGGACGATCACCCCATGTAGATCGCGCTCCTCACGCGTCATCCGGTGCAACGACTCGATCGCGCTCGCCACCGCCACGTACGGCACGAGCTCGTCATCCGCGTTCACCAACAGCTCCGCCCACGGACGATCGACCGGCATCGCTTCGACGGATTTTCCGTACGTCGTGAGTCGTCCGTCTTCGACGATTCCACGCGACTCGAGCCGCGCGAGCGCCGCCCGATATGACACGCGATCGAGTGGCACCGGGAGATCGAGCGCATCCGCACGCACGCCGAGCGCGGCACAGGTGAGCGCCACCCGTTCGGAATCGCCCGCGAGCTGGAACTCCGGCTCCGTCGGCCGGAGCGAACGGAAATCGATGTCCCGATCGCTCAAGATGAAGACGCGCCCATCTTTCACACGTCCATGCACGCGTCCAGCCATCTGGAGAATTTCGTTCGCACCCAAGTGCAACTTCGTGAGCACGTTCTTTCCGCGCTCGATCAAATTCGTAAAGCGCGAATCGTCGATGATGACCGTGTCGAGCCCGCGCACGTTCAGCGCACTTTGTCCCGCGGCGGTCATCGCGAGCACGTAGGGCTTTTGCTCGCTCCCTTCGAGAAATGGCCGGATGACGCGAATCGGCTCGCCGCCATGATAATAGGCGGCGTTGATGCGCGGGAATCGCGCTTGCACCATTTCCGCGACTTGCTCGACACCAGCACGCGTCGGCAGGAAAACACCGACACCGCGTCCTTCCTTGAACACCGTGCGTAGGAACCGATCATCCAAAAACTCGAACGGATCCTTGTTCACGACCTGCACTTTCGCCGCCTTCGCGGCATCGAACGCCGTACTCTCGATGACCGTGGTCGAGCCGAGGTAGGTCGCGTAGAACGTCGGGTCGACGGTGGCGGAGAGCCAGATGAACCGGCATCCAGTGCGTTTTCCGAGCGCGAGACACAACTCCAACTCCGCCGACGTCTGATGGATTTCGTCGACGATGAGCGTGTCGGCCGGACGAATATCGTTGTCCTGGAACCAGCGCCGCGCGATGCCGGTCGTGACGATCACGACGTTCCACGTCGGCGTCTCCGGCGTCGCTTCACGCTCGCGGTTCACGACGCCGATGCGGAGCGGTGTCTCGACACCATGTTGCTCGCGCAAAATCGCCTCGGCGATGGGACGGATGGCGAGTGTCTTTCCGGTCCCCGTTCCAGCAACGATGCCGAAACCCGCGCCGCTCTGCGCGAGCGCCCGGATCTCTTCACCATGCTGGCTCCCCAGCACCGTCTCGAGATGAAGCCCGAGCGCCAATTCGATCGTTTCGCACGCCGCGCGCGTGGGGGCGATGACGATGATCCGGCCACGCGTATCGCTTTCGACGAATGCGGCGCGGTCAGGAGGTAAATAACGATCGAGAACCGGGCGAGTCGGCAGACCGGTCACGAATGCAACATCAGTTGGAAAGAAATGAAGGCTCGGACGACGGTCCGAGCGTCAGCCTTATCGCGCGGCGGCGACGGTGGCTTCGGCGACGTGCTCAGCGCCGCCGCTCTGGAACCCATCCACCAGGAATTCCGTATCCCACGCTTCGTCGGAGTGACCCTCGCGCTCGTCGGACTGCGGCTCGGGAGCGACGTTCTTGCTGCTCCCTTTGGCGTTCCCCTTTTTCTTGTTGGTGCTGGGGCGCTCATTCTTGGCTTTCTCAGGAACCTTCACCGTGAGGCTATCACGTCCCCGGCCGGCGGTCTGGACAGCGATCGTGCGGACCGTCTCGGCCGACGCATCTTCCACGACCGCCGTTGGCTGGGCATCGGCTTGTGACTGGCCGTTGTCCTGCGCAGGCTGCTCATTCTGCGCGGGTTGCCCCTCTTGTGTAGCTGACGGAGAGACTTGCATGTCCTGCGGCATGTCCGGAGCAACCGTCGGGACCTGCACGTCTTGCGGAATCTGGATGTCCTTCGGCATCTCAGGAATGACCGCCGGGATGTGATCCGCGGCAGGGCGTGCATCCTGAGCATGCAACGCTAGCGGGGCGATAGCGACAAATGCCACCGCGAGCACTGAAGAACGGAGAGTCCGGTCCATGGGTTGAAATATGGGCCCCCGTCCACTGTCCGGCAACCCAAATCTTCGAGTCGCCGGCACTTTTTGGGGGCCAGGGGCCGACCAGCCCCGATCAATCCCCGAAGGAGACCCCGGTCGCCCGCGCCGTCCGAACCGCATCATGGCTCGGGTCGACGCGCTTCTCCTCCTTCAACACCTCGACGATTGGAATGGTGACGATATGAGGCGACTGCAGCGCCACCATGTGCCCCCATTTCTCGTCGGCGATCGCCTGCACCGCCGCCCCGCCGAATCGGGTGGCAAGGAACCGGTCATAGCCGGTCGGCTGGCCTCCGCGTTGGAGGTGGCCGAGGACCATGGAGCGGGTCTCCTTCCCAGTCCGCTCCTGGATCTCCCGCGCCAACGCCTCGGCAACCCCACCCACGCGCTTGGCCTGCCCAGGAAGCGACGCCCCCATGATGTTGACCTCGCCCCCCGCCGGGAACGCCCCTTCCGCCACGACGACGATCGAGAAGTGCCGCCCGGCGCGGCTCCGCGCCATGATCTTCTCGCACACTTTTTCGATGTAATACGGAATTTCAGGAATCAGGATGACGTCCGCCGATCCGGCGAGCCCGCTGTGCAAGGCGATGAAGCCTGCGCCACGCCCCATGACTTCGAGGACGAAGACGCGGTCGTGCGATTCGGCGGTCGTGTGCAACTTGTCGATGGCGTCGAGCGCGGTCTGCACCGCGGTGTCGAAGCCGAAGGTGGTGATCGTCCCGCTGACGTCGTTGTCGATGGTCTTGGGGACGCAGACGACTTTCATCCCTTTGTCGCAGAGCTGCTGCGCGATCGCGAGCGAGCCATCGCCACCAATGGAGATGAGCGCTTCGATGCCATGCTCCCGGGCACGCGCCATCAGCTCGTCGGAACGATCGATGGCGGTGTAGCTCCCATCGGGCTGCAACACGGGGTACGAGAACGGATTCCCCCGGTTTGTGGTCCGAAGGATGGTGCCGCCGAGGTGGCCGATCCCCCGCACTTCTTGTGCGGTGAGGGGGATGAGCGGCTCTTCGCCCATGAGACCGGCGAATCCTTTGATGACGCCGACGGCGGTCCACCCTCGGCTGAGCGCCGACAAGACGGCGGCGCGGATGACGGCATTGAGGCCGGGGGCGTCACCGCCGCCCGTGGAAATTGCGATTTTCACTAATGTGTCGAGTAGCGTGTGTACAACGTGTGTGCTGCGCTCCCTGGCAACGTCTTTAAAACGTCTAACGCGGGGACACGTAACACATCACGCCATGATGGCGACGCCATGACCCGCTCGGCAAGGGGGAGGCCACGTTCTCCTACGATCGAAAGATACGACGCGAGCGCCACCCCGCGTACCGTCAACGACGAATCATGCTCGGCGAGATCGGCCAACTTTCCTGCCGTGACTGAATCTCCGAGCACGGTGGCGTCTCCGGCCGCTTCCCGCCGCACGCGCGGATCGGCATCGCCGAACGCATGACGAATCGCATCAGTCACGTCGTCGATCGTCCCCGTTTGCGCGTTGCCGGGATGCGATTTCCGCGAAATTGTAAGCGCATGCAGTGCGCGAGCCCGGACACCCCAATTTCGGTCCTGTTTGGCGACGGCCGCTAGCATCGGGATGACCGTGGGCTCCTCGAGGCGGCGCTGGAGCAGCGTCACCGCTTCGATGCGGCCGAGGACGTCGGAGTCACGGACGAGCTGGTAGGTGAGCATCCGGGTCGGACGTGGGAAATCGGTGACTTCCAGCACCCATTTCCCCGGATTCCACCGGATCGACCGTGGCGCGCTTTGGAGCGAGAGCGTCGCCGAGCCGGTCCCGTTTCGCACGGATACGACACCGGGAACGACACCGGCGTCGGTGCGCGCCTCGATGCCGACGTCGACGTCGAAGTAACCGGTCAACGAATCGCGCGTTTGGACTTCGTGCGCCTCCACCGTCAGCTGTTTTGTCGTGCTGTCGTAGCGATACGAGACTTGGAAGACGGGAAACCCGGCGCCATACACCCACTGCTTGAAGAAAGTGTCGAGCGAGGTGTGCGTCGTCTGTTCGAACGCGTGTTGGAGGTCGCTGGTGACGACGTTGTCGTACGCGTGCGCGACCGTGTAGTTGTGAATCGCGTCCCAAAAGAGCGCGTCGCCGAACTGATGGCGAAGCATCTGGAGCACCGTCGCCCCTTTCGGATAGATGTGGCCCGTGAAGAACAGCTCACTGGGGGTATCGACCCACCGGTCCCAAACGATGGGACGCCTGGTACGCCGGTCGGCGGCGATCGTTTGCTCTTGGGCGCCGACCCGGTCGAGTGCGGCTTCGTCGGTCCCTTTCAGCGCCTCACCATCGATCTGCGCCATGAAGGTCGCGAACCCTTCATTCAGCCACACATGCGCCCACTCTTTGGTGGTCAGAAGATCGCCAAACCACTGATGCGCGAGCTCGTGCGCGACGAGCGCGTCCGCTGACGACTCTACCCCGACCCACGCGGGTGGCAGGACGCGGGTGTCATTCTGCGTCGTCGCGGTGACGTTCTCCATGCCACCGAAGATGAAATCGGGGACGGCGCTCTGGTCATATTTGACCCAGGAATATGGCACTCCCGTTTTCTTGGAGAAGAGCTCCATCGCGCCGGGCGTGCGCTGGAATCCCCGGCGCGCCGCGTCGACCGAATCCGGATACGTCCAATAGTTGACGGGGACGGAACGCCAGTGGTCCTTGATCACGACGTACTTCCCCGTGACGACGCTCATGAGGTATGTCGACGCCGGCTTTTCTTGCGCCCACTGCCATTCGATCCCGCCTGCGACGTGACGGGAGCCAAGGAGGCGGCCGTTGGAGAGGGCGCGCTCAGTGCTGTCGGTCGTGACGTCGATCTGCCACGTCGTCTTGTCGTCTGGACGATCGTGCGTCGGGATCCAATAGCGGTTTTCGATGGTCTCGCCTTGCGTCCAGAGGTAGTGAACCCGATCGATGAAGTAGGCGCCTTTGGTCCGGTGTGGCGCCATGTAGGCGATCGTTACGGTTGTGGTCGCGTGCGGTGCGGCGGGGGTCGCGAGGCGGATCGCGATCGCTTTCCCGTCATAATCGTATTTGGCGGGAGCATTGCCCTGCGTGACGCTCTTGATCTGCATGTCGACCGCATCGACGTCGACGGTTCGCAATGTCGTGTCGAGCGCGGCGACGGTCAGCGTCGTCGTTCCGATGACAGAATGGGTCGCCCAGTCGAAGGCGATCGAGGCGTGCTGATGTTGCAGGTCGTACGTCAGGGGTGGTGTGGGGTGCGCCGTCCCAGGTGGAGGCGATCCCCAGGTGACGAGCGGCCCCGCTTGAAATTCGGGAACGACGTCGAGGACATGCGACGTATCGCCGGCCAACGATGGGATCCAGACCGGTGGCCTTGGAACGGGGACGGCGGCAGAAGAGGGTCCGCCGCGAGGGGTACAGGCGACGAGCGTCACGCCGGCGGCGGCGCCGACGAGAGCAACGCGAAAAGCCGTGCGAAAGACAGCGCGAATCATGGGCCGGAATCTGGCAATGAAATGACCACGCTGGCAAGGGAATGACACCGCACACTTCGACGATGTGCACGTACTGTTACCCGCATGGATTCTCGATTGCTCAACCGTCGTTCCGCCCGGGCCGGACATACGTTATTCGAATTGATGCTCGTGTTGGCGATCGTGAGCATCCTCTCCGCCATTGCGCTGCCGCGGAGCGCGGCGTTGCTCGACGCGATCGACGTTCACGCGTCGGCGGTCGATGCAGTGGCGCTGTGTACGGCGGCCCGGCATGTCGCGCTGGCGCAGCAGGCGGTGGCGGTGTTCGATATCGACACGGCGCGGACGCGGTTGGTGGTGCGTGCGGGGCCCGATACGGTACGACGGCGGGATGACGGGGCGTTACATGGGGTGCGTTTTCGTGCGTCGCGCACGACGGCGACGTTCGCGGCGGATGGGCTGGGGTATGGCGTGGCGAACCTTACACTCATTATTACGAAGAGGGCCGCGGCGGAAACGGTGATTGTGTCGCGGTTGGGGCGGGTGCGGTGAGCATAGATGAGCGGATCCGCGACTCTCTATTGCGGCGTCAACACCATCACGGTCACTGAATATGCGGGGAACACGTGAAGGAATTGTGTGCCGGCATCGTCGATGTCCGCGTGACGTGGCACGATTTGATCGGGGTGCTCGAGTGAATTGACCGCATTGGGCTCGCCGGACACCACTTCGACCATGGCGTGTCGCGCCAGCGTGGAAATGCCATTGATGACGAGTTGGACTCGTCGTGAGTGTGACGCGCCATTGACGACTTTGAGTAGGATCGCGCCGGTGATGGTGTCGCGGCTCGCGGTTGCGATCAATTGTGTCGCGAGAGGGGTCGTATCAGGCGCTGTCGCCGTTGGTTCTGAAGAGACAACGTCCATTGACACGACGCGATGACCGCGGTACTGCGAAAAGAGGCGTTGCACATGATACGACGCCGACCCAAATGAGCGTGTCGCATCGTATCCGATCAAATTGGGGCGCCACTGCGAGGCGCCTTCGTTGACGTTGGAAAGCAACGGGGCATACGCCGTCATGAGGATGAAGTCGGAATTGCGCTCGAATCCCGCCAGCAACACGGCGTCGCCCAACGCTTCTCTGAGCGTCGACGTCAGTGCCTTTTGGCCGGAGATCGGCGCGGGGCGTGTTCGGCTCGCCCATTCGCCTACGATCCACTTTGGTCCGTTGCGGGACATCGTATCCAATTGATGGGCGACGGCGACCATCTCGTCCGGGGAGCGGTAGAAGTGCTCATCGACGACCACGTCAGTTGTCCGGCTCTGGATTGGCGACGTGGCAACGATTTGCAGCTTCGGGTACTTCGCCTTGATCGCGTCATAGAAGACGGCGAAACGACGATTGTAGGTGACGTTTCCACCCCCTTCTGGGCCGCGCCCTTCTTCGTTGCCGATCTCGACGTAGCGGAGTGGAAAGGGGGCTGGATGCCCGTCTTTGGCGCGTTGCGCTCCCCACTTCGTATGCACATCACCCACGACGTATTCGATTTCATCCAGCGCTTCTTGCAGCAACGGCGCCAGCTCTTCGCCTTCCGGTGGCAGACGCTGTGAAACACCGATGCGCCCGCCCAAGTAGCCATTCAACGTGAACCCGTCGAACAGCGCGAGGAGCGGCTCCATGTGGAGATCTTCGCACCATTCCAGAAATTCCAGCAGTCCCAAGCCATCGGAGGAGCGGTACCCCCAGCGTCCGGGATGGCCGGGGCGTTCCGCGACTGGACCGATTGTTGTCAACCAGTCGAAACGGTCGGGGATGGATAAGTTTTCGAGATAGTCGCCGCCGGGGAATCGCAGGAATGTGGGTTGGAGGGCAGCGAGTTTCTCCATGAGATCGACACGGTTGCCGTTGGGACGGTTGTGATAGGTCGGGCCCATGAGCGAGAGGTAGCGCACCCAGAGCGTGCCCGTCTGTTCCGCCGAAAGTACGAAACGATTTGTCGAGGAGATGGGGGCGTCGTCACGTGTCTTTAGGACCATGTCATACTGATGCCAGGCACTGCTGACGCGCGGAATGGTGGCGGAGGCACGGACGGTGCCGTCGGTGTTGACAATGGCGATGGTGATGGGCCCGGTTAGGCCGAGTCCGGCGCGTAACGACACGGTGGCGCGATACGTCGTGGCGGGCCATACGGGAATGCCCCAGTAGCCTGCGTTCGTCATCCCGACATGCGTTCCACGTCGGACCTGCGTGATATCGAGCCGCGCATACTTTGGCGCGTTGCCACCAACGGCGTGCTCGCGGTCCAACGTCAGCTGGCCTCGCGCACCGGCGTTGGCCACCAATGACCAAGAAACAGGAATTGTCGGATCATTCTGAAATGACCGATTCTCCAGAAGCTCGGCGTACAGACCACCGTCGTAGGAGTGGTTGATCTCCTCGGTCATGAGGCCGTACAATGTCGGGCTGATCGGCGTGCCGAGCCGATCGGCGTGCATCGTGAGACGAGCGGCGACGGGCAATTCGCGGGACGTCGTGTCCGTTGGAGCAACACGCTCTGTGGGTGCGACCTCTTGCACCACTTCTTGCGCGATGACCGGTGCCACCGCGGTCGTCACGCAGACACTCATCCAGAGACTCGAAAGGACTGCGACGCGCATCACGAACGCGTGTGTCACGACATCTAGCATTGTGTTCTCACGACCATTGGAGAGCAGACGGTACCTAGCGAGGATACACCCTAGAGGATGTATCCTGACCGTGTCGAATCCCCGAAATTTGGGCAGGGGAGAGAGAAACGCTAGAGGACTGTCAGTGGAGTTGACAGATGAATGACGGCGAGGTTGGTGCGTGCGGTCAGGCGTTGTCGGCGAGGGCGGTGAAGTTGAAGTCGCGGACCATGAGGGGTGGGGCGATCACAGGCGAATGCGGCCACGTCGAGCCGGTCCGGGGCGTGAAGCCGAACGCCACGCGCCGTGGTGCACCCAAGGCGAGCACGCGGTTGAACGCCAAGACGGGCGACTCTCGGAACCGGAAGTCTTTGATCGGTTTTGTGATTTTCCCGTTCATGATCAAAAGACAGCCGTCGCGCGTGAACCCTTCCATGGTGCCCGATGGCGAATCTACAGTTTTGATCGCCGAGAACCGGTGCACGTAAATCCCTCGATCACAATTGGCAATCATTTCCTCGACGCTCGTGGGGCCACCGGTCATCCGGATGCAATCAGGATCGCGCAACGGCGTCATGCCGTATTGGAGGCCTAGGCCGACACCGATGGACCGGCGTTTCAGCACACCGCGATCCACCCACGTCACCTTCCCACTCGGGTACGGCCTACCCTCGGGAAAGAACGGAAAGTCGCCGCCGTCCGGATCGTTCGGGTCTGTCGTCAAGGTGATACGTGGATCAAACACTTGATCACCCAATCGGCCCCGCGCGGTGATGGGTTGGCCAGGGTAACTGAATGGGCCGCCTCTCACATTGAACATTCCCGCCATCTGCTGCAGCAATTGACCCACGGCAGTCGCCGAAAGAATCGCGGTATAGCGCCCGGGTTCTAGTCGTGAAGCATGCAATTGTTGGGTGGCCGCAGCGATCGCTTCCTGGACAACCCGTTCCGGTTGCAACTGATCCCAGTCCCGATGCGCGTGTCCACTCCAGCCGGAGGTCGCGCCGTCGACACTGTGGACCGTCAACGAGATTTCGCTGTCCGTCGCCTCGCCCCACTGCGATACCTTCATCGTATCATTGAAGCCGCAAACGCCAATCTCGGACACCGCCACCGTCCCGGCCCCCCGCCACGCGGTCCCCGCGAGTGGCGCAAACAGGCGCGACAGCATCGTCCCCCGATGCGCCTCGGACGCCGCTGCCGTCGTCGCATGCCAAATGGTGCCGGGCAGATAAGTATACGTGTGCGGCTCGTACAGTTTGTCCCAATGCATCTGTTCCTCGAGTTCCTCTTCCGAGGGGGGCGGATCAGGAACCGGATGCACCGCATGCTGCAACACGTGCCGTAAGGTCTCCGGATCACGTACGTTCGTTTCGACCCAGACCATTCCGAAGAACCGATCGATCCTTCCGATCTTGATCAACCATTGGAGGCCCAACGTATCCACGTCAGCACAGCGCGGCATGTTGTCAGGGTATCTCAGTGTCACCGCAGTGGCCACATGCTGTAGGTGGATTCCATACGGCGGTTGCGGGCACACCTCCCGAACGAACTGACCGAGAGCGAGCGCCTCCTCCTTAGTCATAATGCGCCGAACATTCGGGGAGAGAGAAACGCCTGCCGCGCGCGCCTCTGCTAGCTCTGACCGACGGACCAGAAAGGACGTGAGCACCGCATGTGTTGACGCACGCGATGTACGCGATGGAGGGAAACTCGCAGGAAAAAACGCAGATGACGCCGGCACAGACACCGGCGACCACAACGAGGAGCGCATAGACGCAGAGTCGGAGAGAAAAAGAGAATACCGCAACGTCGTGTCGACGGCGGTTACCTGTGTTTACAAGTTGTTGAGGACATCGACGCCAGTATACAGCGCCGCGGGGGCGGTCAGACTGTTCCTCCAACGATGTTCCGGGAACCCCATCCATTGCTGCCCCGTACGTTCCGCGACGGTGCTCGTTTCCCCCAGCGCCTTGAGTGACTTGAAGATTTTCTGGGTGCTGAACTGGAGCGAGGCACCGTACAATCGGCGCACCAACTTCCCCCCTTTCACCTCGAGCATCAGCATCGGGTACGTTCGTCCCCCGGTCCCCTCAGGATTTACATCTGTATCACCTCCGAGCACCACTAATCCGGTGCCCATTTGCTTGGCTAACTCGTCGACGGTGCCGCCCGTCACCGCCGCCGGCATGGACACTGCCATGGGATATTCGGCCGGTTGATTGAACGCCAGCGCCGCCGTTGTACTCCCGAGCAGCGGCGTGCTGAGTGCCATGCCTTTTCCCGCGCGACGCATCGCCGCAAGGCGAGACGCCAGCAGCGCATGGGTTGCGCGCGTCGTGATATAGTTGACGAGCGTCCCGTTCGTGATAAGCGGGCCGCCAACCGCGGTCACCCCCTCGGCGTCCCAGCGACACGCCCCCAATGCCGGTGGTGCACACTCGATCTGCAGCGACAAGAGCGGGGAGAAAAGCGGTTGTCCCATCATGTCTTCGATCGGTCCCCAAGGACTCGTCCCCCCGATGTCCGCGTCGTAGCCCAAGACTCGACGGAGTGAGAGCATCGGCACCAGGGCGGCCTGCAATAACCCCGCGTGCGTCGCGCCATCAAAGATGACATTGTAACGACCCACGTCGACCGTCCCATACGGTAACGCTTCATAGCGACGCAACTCGTGTGCGGCCTGCTCGATCTGCGCAAATCGAGTCTGTCGTGCGATCACTTCAAAACCCGCCGTTGCGGAGCGATAGCCAGGAAATGGGATCCGCACCTGTTCCCCTTCCCCCGGATGCCGGAGCCGCCAGTTCGATGTGCGGACGGTATTTTCCGAGATCACGACACCACCCAAACATTGTGTCACGAGTGTCCCATCGGAAGACGCGTTGACGCGGGTTTCGGCTTCCACCGAATACATAAACGATCGACCCACCCCTAACTGTGAGAGCCGAACATCATCCAGTCCATTGAGCGTTTGCCCCACGTGATCATGCTCATCAATGGAGACGGCAAACGGATCAATTTCCATCGGGGCGCGCCATTCGCCTGTGGCGGCCGGCACCGGGGTCAATCCGTGCGCACTATTGGCCGGACACTCGCCCACAGTGGACAGCCCCCGCGCCGTCGCAACCGCCGACCGTGCGGCCTGCACCAGGCGATCCGTCGTCGGGTCGCCCTCGCCTACAAACGCTTCGGCGCCCCCAACACGGGCTCGAAGCCCGAAGCTGTACGTGACGGTATTATCAAACCCACCATACGTGCGGCGATCGCCGAGTCGGATATCGGCCCACTCCGCGCCCGCGTGCATCGCGGCGTCGATGGCCGCCGTCGCCGCCGTGCGCATGGTGGCCGGGTCTGCGATCGGTTCAAAAAAATGGCTCACGGGAGCCGCTGAATGTGTGGGCACCGTGACGACGCGTGTCGTAGGTGACGATGATGCCGCCCAAAGACCACGAAACGATGGGGTGAGCAGGTCACCGGTCAACGCCAGTGACGATGCGGTGAGAAAGCGACGGCGGGTAAACATTGGTGCAGAGAGGCTAGAAGAAAAAAATTTCAACGTTTTGAAATCGCGGCACTGCTAGTGGCGGAGGGACTTGGCCGCCAGAGCAGAGACCTCTCCGAGGTTGGGTCGATCCTTGGAGTCTCGCGTGCTGGTTCACGACGCGCTGATACTTTATGCTCTGGTACGCTGCTCTGTTGGACATCTCGCTCTCGCACGACGGCCTCGAGCGCCACCCACAATGGACCTTTGATGCCCTGCGGATTCTCATACGGCTCGAATCCGAAACCGATGTACCGAATCACGCCACGGCCATCGACGACATAGAGGGTCGGCCCGACCGAGATATGCAACGCGTTCCAGAGTGGCGACTCGCGGGGCATGGCCCCGCCCGCCGGCGTGGAATCTTTCACCGGCGCCCAGATCGCGATCGGAAACGTGTAATGCTTGCGCTCGACGTACCACTTGCGGAGGATGTCGGCCTCCTCGTTCGGTTCTACGAAGTCGCCGTTGAACGTGCCTTCGGAGCGTTCGTTGAAGATGACCTCTACGCCCTTCGGGAGGTGAGACAACGCGTGTTGAACATTCCGCAGCGCGATTTGACAGCCACCGCAGGTAAACCAGCCAAACCCAATCACGCGAATGACCCCGTCATCGAGCGTGAGCGTCCGTGCCCCGGGTGCCGCGGTGGACACCGTGGCGGGCGCTGAGTAATTCAGCCAATGCGTCGCCACAAACGGCGGCATCGGCTTGCCATACCACGCCACTTTTTGGAACGCCTCCTCAGCCATCGGCTGCATCTCTCGCTGCAGCGCCAGGAGCAACGTATCCTTTGCCATCTCCGCCGGCGTCGGTACGACCTCCCGCTTGAGCACCGTGACCAAGGAATCGATACGTTTGTAGCCATTCGGGAGTCCCGCCAAACAGCGGGCCAATGAGACTAACCATCCGCCCCTCATCGCGATCGCCGCTGACCGCTGTTCATAGGGGAGAGCGGCGAGCACCGCATAGGCGCGTAGTCCCCATGCGACAGCAGAGTCCGTCTGTCCCCGGCCATCAAACGCCCCCATCATGAGCAGCCGGCTGTCGAACAGCTGGCCACCCACCACCACCTTAGGAAATGCCGCCAACTGCTCCACGTAGCTGCGAGCCAACGCGATGCGCCCTATCGTCACATCGCGCCGCAGAAAGGAGCTGATCGCCATTCCGATCGCGACGATACTGTCTTTGGTCGTGATACCAGGCGTGGCGAGCCAAGCATGCAAATAGTGTTGTCCAACAGAGTCATGTCCAACATGCAACTCCAAGTGCGCGAGCCCCAAGTAATACCGGGGATCGATCGGTTTTCCGTGCACCTCGGCCAGGTGGCGTCGCGCCATACTGTCGATCGCCCGCCACGCAGAATCAGTTCGCTCGACAAGGCGATCGTGCACGACGAGATGGCCACCACCAAGCGTGTCGAGGAACGCAGCCATTTCGAGCTCTTCCACGTACGCCTCAATGGTCATGACTACGGGCGGAACAGCCGATCCCTGTGTGACTGAATCGTGTGTAACTGCCTTCGCACGGACTGACCAATTTTCCATGGCGCCAGATGGTATCGCCAAAGCAACGCCACTCGACACGAACCAGCACACGATGGCGGCGACTGGTCGCGCCACGGGAGGTATCCAAGAGCGCATCATATCAGAATAGCACGCGGAGGCCGATGCCGGTTGTCCGTCCTGTTTGTGGCACAAGGGGGTTGCTCTCGCTCAGATACGAGTTGTGCACATTATTGATCTGCACCAACCCTTCAACCTGCCGGGTGAACTGCTGGGACATATTCAGATCCCCGATATAGAAACCGGGCCGCATGTACGAGAACGGATAGGGCACAACCATTCTGGATTCATAGACCTGACTCCGATCGTTCCCATTTCCTGTCCGATAAAAAAAGTCGTAATCGTTCTGTTGCCAGGAGCCTTGGCCTTGGAGATTGTACTGGATGCGCGTTCCGCCATGCACGTACGCCAGCCCCACGGCATACGTGTGCTCCGGTACTCCATTAAACGGCATCCCCACGGCAAACTGGGGCCACTGCCCGCGATACTTTGGAGTGATCCCGATCATTCGACTCTTGGTCCAGGAATACTTCCCCGTCACGGTCAGCATCCACAGGTTCAGCGTCCCCTGTGCTCCCCACCCTTGATTGCGCACATTCCCGATATTGACGAACTGACTCTGGAGTAAGGGACATTTGAATCCTGCGCACCAAGGTTCCAATAGTAAGTCCGCGGGCAACACATCGACACTGTCGACAACCGCATTGATAATGAGGTCGTTAACAGTCTGATTGAAGTGCGTCACCTGGAACGACCCACGGTTGCCGAAATACAGCTCTACACCGCCTTCCCCCCCTTGCTGCGACTCCGGCATAAGCTCGGGATTCGCCAGATATTGTACATCTGTTCCGTAGTATGGAAGAAAATACGGGTTCTTGATTCCCTCTTTCAGTCCTGTTCCTGGTGGCCGCGTCGCAATGCCATAACTCGCCCGTACCTTCGCAGTCACACCGGCAACATCACGGGAATACGCCACGCCATAGCGCGGCTCAAGATTGGGGTTCTGATCTCGCCCGATGTTGGGATTGTACACCGCGCGGAGCCCATATTGCAAAAACAGCGCGTCCCACAACCCCACTTGACCGGTCAGAAAGCCACCATGCTCATGTGCTTGAGTCTGGCTGTAGCTCCATCGGGGAGCTGGACTGTACACGCCCACATATTGACCATTAATGCTAGTCGACGTCTTATGGGACTCGTCCACGCCCAGCGTCAGTACCAACTTCGCCAGCGTGCTCAGTGGGACTTGCGCCGTGGTGGTGTACGCCGCGGTCAATCCACTGTTCACATTCCGAGTGAGATTTTGCGTCGTGTCCATCGGCGTGCTATACTGTTTACTGAGCTGCTGGCCCAGACCCGAAAACTGGTCGAGCCCGACGATCACCGTATGGGACCACCACGTTGTCAGGGGATAGGTGACGGTGCCTCCCATCGCCCGATCAATACTTGTCCCCCGACGCCGCAACGGAGCTGCACCTCCGATATAGCCCGTCAGCCCATCGCCGTTGCCGACCACGCCCCCTTGGCCGTCATCCCGGGCATTGGTGCTGTTTTGATCTTGGTCCACGCGCAGATGCGCATCGATGGTGAGCGGTCCGGCCGAGATACGTTCCCCCCCAAAACCACTCAGCGTCTGCTCCTTGACACTCGGACTCCAGGAGCCGATGTAGCCCCAGGAGCCTCCGATGTTGTAACTGCGCCGTCCCTCCACCCCCGCGACGGACAGCTCGGCCCGGTGCGTGGGTGCGAGCGCCGCACTAAAGTTGTTCTGCGCCCAGTCGCTCCGGAGTGTCACCGTCAGCTGCGGCCGAACAGTCGACCCGCGTTTCGTGAAGATCTGCATGACCCCATTGATCGCGTTCGAGCCGTAGATCGTGGAGGCCTGCGGACCGGTGAGAATCTCGATGCGGTCGATTGAGCTCGGATCGATCAGCGCCAAGCGTCGCTTATCCGCGAGCTCGACACCATCGACGTAGGTTTTGATCCCATCCGCATGGCCCCCTAAATTTGCCGTCCCGCGCGACCACACGTCCACGCCTCCAGGATAGCCAGCTGAGGCCGCTGTTGATCCTGTGCGTTGCACAAACAGCCCCGGTACATCCCCCCGAAACAGCTGATCAATCCGTGTAATCCCCCGCTCCTCCAACTCTTTCGCCGTGATCACGGTGATCGCATTCGGAATCGCTTTTAACTCTGTAGCCACTACAGTTCCTGTCACGACAACTTGTTCCAATGCATTGACGCTCGCCTCGAGCGCCATTCCAACCGTCGCCGTTTCCCCCTCCACCACCGTCACTGATTGGCTGCGTTTAGCATAACTCAGTTTCCGCACATGCAACACATGCGTCCCTGCCGTAACACCAGACATGCGGAACGCTCCTGCATCATCCGTTGTCACACCATGCTTGGCGTCATCAAGCACCACCACAACCCCACGGAGCGGTTGCTTCGTCCTCGCATCCGTGACAACGCCGCGAATCTCACCCACATCCAACTCCATCATCCCAGCCTGAGCAACAAACACCACATGCCCCGCCGAGATGACCGCCGCGACACCGGTTCCCGCCAGCGCAGTCGCGAACGCGTCATGGGCCGCGACGTTTCGCACGTGCATCGTAATCCGGCGCGCGGCCAGCACGGAATCTTTCACGAAGATCGGACGCAGCTCCGCCTGCCGCGCAATGTCGGCCAGGACGCCGCCAAGCGGCACGTTCGTCACATCGAGCGTGACAACCGCGCGCGTGGCCGAATGCTCCGGTTGTGCATCCGTAGCGACGTCGTGCGCGACGCCGGGTGTGACCTCTTGCGCCATCACGACCGCACGTCCGGCCGGACCAATGATCCAGCTTGCGCACACCAGTGCTCCCACGAGCACACGCATCTTCACCAGTCTAGCGCCCATAGTGCTTCTCCGATTGAGGAAATGGAATACCAACAGGACGCGACAGCGATCGACGTCCCGGCACGACGAGATACCCCTTGCCACTCCGTACACAGTGCGCCTCAGCGGCCAGTCCGATCAGATCGAGGACTTGCGCCAGCGATTCCTGGCGCACCGACACGTTGATCACCATCGGTTTTCGCGCCAACACTGAATCCCGAACGTCGATATTGACGTCGTACGCTCGGCTCAACTCCGCGACAACCTCGCGTAACGTCAGCCCGTTGAAGATCAACTCTCCACGCGTCCAACTCGTGTAGTCCCGTGTTGTTCCAGGGAGCTCCGTGACGATCCCGGAATCTGTGACCTGCGCGACACTCCGCGCGCCGAACACGGCCGACACACGCGGCCCAACGCCGCGGGAGCCGGCGTCAACCACGACTTTTCCTTCGTCGACGACGACTCGGCTCACCGGTTCGGCCGGATACTGCCGGACATCGAAGCGCGTGCCGAGTACTCGAATCACGGCGTTCCGTGTGCGGACGACAAACGGGCTCGCCCGATGCGAGACGACAGAGAAGTAGGCTTCGCCTGTCACGGATACGTTCGATCCTTCGATCACGACAGACGTTCCTGGCGCCAACAGGATGGTCGACTGGTCATGCATTGAGACGGTCGACCACTGTCCCGGTGCGGTACGATAGGTGTGAGTCTCTGTGGATGCCGGAGCAGCATGTCGCAGCACAAAATCAGCAACGGCGAGCGCGCCTCCAGCCGCGAGCGCCGCGGCCATCCACCTGCGTCCGAACCAAGAGGTGCCTGTTCGTCCGTGGGTCCCCGACTCCCCGCGCCACAGAGCGCGCCTTCCTCTCGTCTCTCCCAGTCCCTTCCGCCGTGCCATCTCATCCCACGCCCGCGCCACATCCACGGGCCCGGGCTCTCGGCCACGGCTCCACTGCTCCCGCGCCCGGCCGACCACCGCTCCCCGCTCCGGCGCCGCCGCCACCCACGCCTCGAACTCGGCCCGCCCCTCGGGCGTCCCCTCACCCGCGAGATACGCCGCAAGCCGGCTCCACGCCTCGAGCGGCTCGTCTGTTCCTGTCGCGGTGCGCCGAGTATCAGGCTCCATACTCTTAAGTCGGCCGAGCGCGAGAATCCTTTACAGCACTGGCGGCGCAACAGCTGTCAGCGCTACAGCGCCGTCAGCGCTCCCAATCCCCCAACACGTCGCGCAACGCTGCGAGCGCCCGCCCCATCTGGACGTACACCGTGTTGACAGAAATTCCCAACTCCGCCGCAATCTCGGCGTAGCTCAACCCCGCATCTCGGCTCAACCGATAAATCGTCTGCATGCGCGGTGGCAACGTGGCAATCCGCCGCTCCGCCACTCGAATCAATTCATCCGCCAGCACCGATTCGTCGGTGGCGGGTGTGACGGCAAACGCCGTGTCGCTCTGTAACTCCCGGACATGCCGTGCAACGACTATGTCATGCGCAATCGCGTCACGCACCCGATGCCGCGCCGCGGCGAAGAGATAACTCTTGAGCGACGCGTGCAACACCAACGCCTCGCGCCGCTGCCACACATCCGCGAATACCCCTTGCGCGATGTCCTCCGCGGCCGCATCATCGCCGATCCATCGCGACACGAAGCGGTGCAACACCGGATAATACGCCGTGAACACCGTGCGAAACGCATCGAGATCCCCGGCACGGAGCCGCTCCACCAGCGCCGCATCCGGCGCTTCCGTATCGGGCACGATACGCAAATGCCGGCGCGAATGATGATCATTCGCGCCGGCACCATCGTCCGATGAAAAGCTACCGCACCACAGTGGATGCGTCATACGCCGCGCTCAGATCAGGATCCATGCGGCGATAATAGGGGTGGGACCGGCGAAACACAAGAAGCAGCTTTCGAGGCTGCGTTCGAAGCACTTCGACATCTCGCTCGACGCAGCGTTCGCCGGAACGCCGCGCCTATGCGCTCATGCGCGCGTGACTCGCCTCCGCGCAACAACTGCGAATTGGAGAAAATACCGTCGCTGACGGTCAGCCGCATCCGACGGCACGTCCTCGTTGGGTCCGGCAAAAAACAGACGACAGAACTCCTCGCGCGCCCTCAGCGTCTCTCTGCGCTGCGCAAGAGTCCACCGATGGTCGGCCGCCGTCAGATCGAACAACTCGAGCGCTCGATCAGTCGCATGCTCCCACCGCGACTGCTGACCATTCTGATACGCCTTGATGGCACGTTCCACCTCGCTTCCAACATTCGCGAGCTGCTCAACGAGGGACAGCGAGGTCCATCGTCCTGCGGTAAGACTGATATGGCGAACACCTGGTGCAGACATGATCTACACGCCACCCACATCAGCAACCAGCGATTCCACAAGCATTCGTATCCGTTGCCGGATCTCCGCATCCTCCACATCACGGGACCGGTTCCCCTGCGTTGGCCGCACGTTGATCATGGAATCGTATTCGATCCATTCATCCGCGTTCATCGCAGGGTAAAGGTTGATTCCCCACAGATTGGCCTGCCGAGATCCCTCACTCAGCAGTAATGCCTCCTCATCGGCATGTAATTCGCCGCCAATGGCCATGATCCCACGATCCAGGTCGACGACCGCCTTGATCATGTCACCAAACTGCGCCTCGGCGAGACCAGCCAGCGTCTCGCGCGGAATAGGGTCCCGGATAATACGGATGGGTTCATCGTCTGCCATGCTACTGAATGTCGCGAGACCAGACCACTGGCACAAGTTCACCCGGCAACCCGAATCGCTCAGGCTTCGATCTGAATCGAAATAAAGAGCGGAGTCTGAGAGCTTCGCCCGATCAGCCTCGGTCTCGAGGTCAAGGTATACAGACGATTTCCCCGTGTCGAGGTTCAGCGCGAGGGTCGCTTTCCCAACTTGGCGCGGTCCAATGAGGGCGACGGCTGGGACATCCGCGAGGCGCTGCACGAGCGGGGCGGAGAGGCGACGGGGAATCATCCTCGCAAACACGGATCGATTCTCCAGATTTACAAGGTAAAATCACCGAGATCTATTACAAATTCGCTCCAAATCGGAATCAGGCATTGTCACCGAGCGCGGTGAAGTTGAAGTCGCGGACCATGAGAGGCGGAGCGATGACGGGGGAATGCGGCCACGTCGAGCCGGTCCGCGGGGTGAAGCCGAACGCGACACGCCGTGGTGTGCCCAACGCAAGCACGCGGTTGAACACCAAGAAGGGCGACTCCCGGAACCGGAAGTCTTTGATCGGTTTTTTGATTTTCCCATTCATGATCAAGAGACAGCCGTCGCGCGTGAATCCTTCCATCGTCCCTGACGGGTTATCCACCGTGTTGATCGCGGAGAGGCGATGCACGTAGATGCCGCGCTCACAATTGGCGATCATCTCCTCGACACTCGTCGGCCCCCCACTCATGCGCACGCAGTCGGGATCACGCAACGGCGTCATCCCGTATTGCAGCCCTCGGCCGACCCCAATGGACCGGCGTTTGAGCACGCCGCGTTCCACCCACGTCACCTTTCCACTCGGGTACGGCCTCCCATTGGGAAAGAACGGAAAGTCGCCGCCTTCGGGATCGGTCGGATCCGTCGTCAACGTGATCCGTGGATCAAAGACGTGGTCGCCCAAACGGCCGCGCGCGGTGATTGGTTGATTTGGATAACTGAACGGGCCGCCTTGTTCCAGATTGAAGAGTTCCGCCATATTCTGCAAGAATTGGCCGACGGCGGTCGCCGAGAGAATGGTGGTGTAGCGTCCGGGCTCGAGCCGGGACGCCTGCAGTTGTTGCGTCGCTGCCGCAATCGCTTCCTGGGCAACGCGGTCCGGCTCTAACTTGTCCCAATCCCGATGGGCGTGTCCACTCCACCCAGACGTGGCCCCGTCGGTGCTATGGACCGTCAAGGAAATCTCGCTATCGGTCGCTTCACCCCAGTGCGTCACCTTCATCGTGTCGTTGAAGCCGCAGACGCCGATTTCGGACACCGCGACGGTTCCCGCGCCCCGCCACGGAGTCCCTGCAAGCGGCGCGAAGAGTCGTGACAACATTGTGCCGCGGTTAGCCTCGGATGCGGCGGCCGTCGTCGCATGCCACGTGGTGCCGGGCAGATAGGTATAGGTGTGCGGCTCGTACAATTTGTCCCAGCGCTTCATCTCGTCGAGCTCTTCTTCGGACGGAGGTGGATCAGGGATCGGATGCACCGCATGCTGCAACACGTGCCGTAAGGTTTCCGGATCGCGCACGTTCGTTTTGACCCAGACCATCCCGAAAAACCGATCGATCTTGCCAAGCTTGACCAACCATTGAATGCCCAATGTATCCACGTCGGCACAGCGCGGCATGTTATCCGGGTACCGTAACGTCACCGCGGTGGCGGAGTGCTGCAGGTGGATCCCATACGGTGGCTGCGGGGACGCTTCCTGCACAAACTTGCCCAGGGCCAGTGCTTCTTCCTGCGTCATGATTCGCCGCACCATCGGCGGCAGCGGACGTCCCTCCGCGCGCATCTGCGCGAGCTCGGCCCGCCGAGTCAGGAATGAAGTAAGCACCGCGTGGGTTGACGCACGCGAAGTTGGAGATGACGAGGCGTGAGATACCGCGGACGATGCCGGCGACCAGAAGGAGGAGCGCATAAATACCGAGACGAAGGCCAAGAACAAAAACGATACCGGCGTGTCGTAGCGACGGCGGTTAGGTTACGAGTGGGAACGACGCGGGGCGGAGAGGAGCAGAGAGGACGACAATTACAGGTTATTGAGGACGTCGACGCCAGCGTACAACGCCGCAGGCGCGGTCAGACTCGACATCCACCGATGCTCAGGGAACCCCATCCATTGCTGTCCTGTGTGCTCCGCGAGAGTGCTTGCATTCCCCACCGCTTTGAGCGACTTGAAGATTTTCTGCGTGCTGAACTGGATGGAGGCGCCGTACAGCCGGCGCACCAACTCTCCCCCTTTCACCTCGAGCATCAGCATCGGGAACGTCCGTCCTCCGGTCCCTTCCGGGTTCACGTACGTGGCACCTCCAAGTACCAGCAACCCCGTGCCCAATTGCTTGGCCAACTCATCGACAGTGCCGCCCGTTGCTGCCGCCGGCATGGACGCTGCCGCGGGATACTCCGCGGGCTGATCCGATGCCAGCGTTGCCGACGTGCACCCGAACAACGGCGTCGTGAGAGCCAATCCTCCCGGTGTGCTGCGCATCGCCGCCACACGCGCTGTCAATAGCGAATACGTCGCGCGCGTCGTGATGTAATTGACGAGCGTCCCGTTGGCGATGAGTGGGCCCCCGATCGCTGCCACCCCTTCAGCGTCCCAGTGACACGCCCCGAACGCTGGCGGCGCACAGTCGATGTGCAACGACAACAAGGGCGAGAAGAGTGTTTGCCCCACCCGATCGTCGATCGGCCCCCAGGGACTCGTCCCCCCGATGTCCGCGTCGTAGCCTAACACGCGACGGAGTGACAGCATCGGCACCAGCGCGGCCTGCAACAACCCCGCGTGCGTCGCGCCATCGAACACCACGTTGTAACGACCGACGTCGACCGTCCCATATGGCAACGCTTCGTAGCGGAGCAGGTCATGCGCCACCTGTTCGATCTGCGCGAACCGATTCTGTCGCGCGATCACTTCAAAGCCTGCCGTTGCCGAGCGGTAGCCGGGAAACGGGATCATCACTTGTTCCCCTTCCCCCGGATGCCGGAGCCGCCAGTTTGATTTACGGATGACATTCTGCAAGATCACGATGCCACCCAACCCTTGCGTCGCGAGCGTCCCATCCGACGAGGCGTTGACGCGCGTTTCGGCGTTGACTGAATACTCAAACCCCCGGCCGACGCCTAGCTGCGCCAGTCGAACGTCATCCAAGCCGTTCAGCGTTTGCCACACGTGATCATGCTCATCAATGGAGACGGCAAACGGATCAATTTCCATCGGGGCGCGCCATTCGCCTGTGGCGGCCGGCACCGGGGTCAATCCGTGCGCACTATTGGCCGGAC